>JAESGL010000056.1_pt1 | contig 215221 bp, 201 predicted proteins | sample 9269711 | NCBI WGS metagenome assembly JAESGL01 (sample SAMN14515918, study PRJNA621676) | algae metagenome | isolation source: Kastovskya adunca ATA6-11-RM4 and co-occurring heterotrophs from soil and... | place: Chile: Atacama Desert | collected 2011-06-27
ATCAGACAAAGAGTCTGCAGATATGTGAGAAAAACCCTCTCCTTCTCAAAGTCGGATACTATGCACTTTCTCTATACAAAACTGTTCCTTTTCTATTATAACGAATCAATCAAAGTGTGACATTACCCACGTCTTTATAGAGGTACAGCAGGCACAAATGATTTAATTAGTAAAATTTAGTGTGCTACATTTTTCAATTAAGCTATGTGGTTTCATATCCCCACTCCTATATGCCGAATTCTAGTATTACTTTTTATCAGTTACAGAATTTAAAAGTTGCGCTATGGCCCATTCTACAATTTCTTTTCCTTCAGCATTCGATACTTTGCACACATCACTAAGAGCAATATAAGATTCTAAACCAATCAACACTGATAGAGAGAGAACTAACTTACGAAAGGTATCCTGATCTAACTGTTCCTTTTTATGCTTCAAAGCTTCCTCAATCATGATAACACGCCGGCCACTTCTGACTTGTTTCTCATCAGCTTTTTTTTCCAGCCCCAGCGATAAGGCTGATTTTAGGCCCTGACGCATTCTCGCTTCATTTTCTTCAATAAGACTGTACCAGAAATTATTCACACTCTTTAATCGCTCCAGGGGGTCTTCACCTGCACCAGCCAGTATCTGATCGGGCCCTATAGGATTATAATCCAATACATCTGCGATCAATAATATTTCAATGGTAGGAAAGTAACGATAGATAGTTGCCCTGGACACCATGGCTTCCTGGGCTATATCCTCAAGACTTGGGGTAGGATTATGCTTTAGCACGCGCCTTGCGGCCTCTATTATTGCCCTTCTAGTCCTTATCTTTTGATTACTTCTTCCGGTATCTAACGCTAATTTTGACATTATTGATTTTATAAGATTAATGCCTCACAAATTTTGATCAGCTCTATTTTATGAAACAAAAGTCTTATAAAGATACGTAATCCCAACAATTCGGTAAACAGCACAGCATTAAATTATGTGAACTATCCCCTCTTCATAGATAGCAACTAACTGCTGTTGATTTAACTAAAATGTTCCGTACATGTAGTTGTCCTGGTCGCAGACGTGTGTACAGGACAGGATAGATGGCTTAATCTCATTAAAAAATATATGCAATGCTACAGCTGGTAATTGCTGGACAGGCGGAAAGAATGGCTGACTTATACTTCCTGTATCATCTCTGATTTTTCTCCCTTGTCTAAATCGCTCCTCTCTTCTCTCCTACTTCCTCAAACATAAGAATCAGCTGAACCTTTATTTCAGATAAAGCCGTTTTACACCTCAACAACACCTTCTTTATATAATTTCTTAATTTTCCCTTCAAAAGCCTTTGTGTCATTTGTTTTAGGAAAAGGTAATGCAGGAATTTCCTTTCCAAGAAAATTACACAAAGGTGCCCATCCTTCCTGAACATTAAAAATCAGTAGCTGGTCGGCCGGCACAAACTTTTTTACCTCCTCAATATGGTTGAGATAACGTACGATCGCATACGCTTTATCCTTGAATTTTCCATTGAAATGTTTTTTCCATACCAGGCTGTCACCAAACTGTAGTACAGGTCCGAACGATTGCACATGCCTGTTCGTCAGTGATAAGAAAATTATACGGATTATTTCAGCAGCACTTTTGGGAGATGCCGAATAAATAGTCTTCTTCACGCTCTCGTACCATTGCTCTGGATCTCTTACTGTTAATACAACTTTAGCATTAGGATACTGATCTAACAATTCCTGATAAAAAGCACAAGCAGGATAATCTACTGCTGACTGGTACCCTTTGAAGAGAAGCTCATAATCAGTCTGATTGGTATTCTTCAACTGTTTCCAATACTTCAATCTCGAGGGATCATTAATCAACTCATACATATGATAACATTTGTCATAGCCTAGCTGCTCAAGAGCTAATTTTAATGACATTGTACCAGTCCGGCCTAAGCCCGCTCCAATTACTTTGAGTGCCATTGATTCATTTGTTATGTTTGATGAATCTAAATTATTATTAAGAAATTTAAATACAAAATTTTATGATACAAAAATCTCATAAAAAACAATTGTATCATATAAATATAAAATTTGTCTTAGCTTTGTATAAAGCAAGAGGTATTACATCAGGTACATTTATAGTTAGAATCTGTGCTAAGAGCGTTGAAACCATGTTTTAAGCTGCGCTGGCAGAGTGTAGAAGTCAGCCACCAGCTCCAGACAGTTCTATTGCTGCAGTATTGTTTCACTTTGAGCACTAGTAAACATCAATAAGAAGCTATCTGGACCTACCTTTGGGAGCAGGCTGAACAAGCCGATATAAAAGTGAAGGTAGACCAGGACTTTGTGCTTGTTGGCAAGCTGCTGGCCCAGCGCAATCCTGATTATAGAGTCGTGCTGGAGCCAGGTGTGTTAAAAAACATAGCATCGAACTCACCACTCTTTTTTATTTAAATAAATCAATTTAGATCTTACAGTATTTGTCTTGCAAATAATACGGAATGACTTTAATCCGAAAAGATTAGCTATATTTGATTTACAGAATCTATGTATTGTTTAGTCAGCGATGCCAACCAACATGCACGGGGTATGTCTCCTATTTTTAGCCCTACTCATGTGTCTGTGTTCGCTTGTGAGGGCTCAACAGTTTACCGCTTCCATGCAACATTATGGCCCCGAGAACGGCTTAGCACACCGTGAGGTTAATGCCATATTTCAGGACCGGCAGGAGTTTATGTGGTTTGGGACCAAGTTTGGCCTAAACCGGTTCGACGGACTGAGATTTACCACCTTTACCAAAGAGAGCGGCGGATTGGGTTTTGATGATGTACAGTCCATCGTACAGGATGCAGAGGGTTACCTATGGCTCATGGGGCCTTTCGGGCAGTCGAATATCAGCCTGTTCAATCCACAAACAAATAAAGCTGTTTCGTTTGAAGAGAGGTTTAAAATAAAGCGTCCCTCCAGTTTATTTTCTGTTCCACAGCGCCTGCTCGCTAGCCCCAATGGCACCATCTTCTTTTCGGATTACGAACCTGCTGTCTTGTATTCCTACAATCAGGAATCCGGACTTCAGTACGTGCCCTTGCCACAGTTCCGGAGGCTTGCCGTTTTTCAGGTTACGGCTCGCAATACTGTTTGGGCTATTGCCGACGACAAACACCTGCTTGAGCTGGCCTCCGATGGCCGAATACTCCATCAGTTTACCCATCCGCCTAATTCGATTATCATTTGTTTTGGACAGCGGAACGCCGGTATCGAATTTTTTTATTTTCTATCGGACCCTGATAAGCATACCCATAATGTGTTTTATAGCGTAGACGAATCTGGTCATCACCGGGAGTGGCCTGTGGCCTTACTGAAGTCGCTGAATCAGTACATTTTCCCGGTTAGCTACGCATTTGACCAGGCCGGCTTACTCTGGGATGGAACGAGTTTGCGGGATTCAACCGGAGGAGCACTGCTGACTATTGCCACTAATACATTGGGTGAACCGGTAGAGAATCGAAGTTTTCTCCGCGACCGTAACGGAATATTTTGGTTAGGCACCAGCTTTGGGGTATACCAGGTTAAACTCACCGAAAACCGCTTTCAACGACTTTTCTACCAGGGACCTAGTAAAGGGGGAAGCGGGACCGCCATTCGGGGCATTACAGTACTGCACAATCAACTCTTTGCCAATCTGGAAAAATCAGGCCTGTACTCTTCTGCCCCATCGGGAGGTCTACTCCATAAGGAATATACCAAAGAGGAGGAATTTGCCGCCGCCAGTGCCTTGATCCCCGATGAGCAGGGAAAACTCTATATGGGGATAAGTAATGACCTGGTCAATTACGACCCTTCCACCGGCAGCAGTACCACGGCAGTACTACCAAGCGATTTAAATATCTGGGCACTTCACGCTTTTGGACCCCAACAATGGCTCGTGGGTAGTGAAAGGGGGCTTTTTTTGTTCCAGGCGATTAAGCAACAGCTGAAACCCTTTGTGCGCTACAACCAATTTACCGAATTGGCCCAGGCCCATATTATTTACATCGCCCCCGACCGGCAGGGTACACTCTGGATTTGCGCCAACACTGGCTTATATACACTTCACCCGGAAAAAGGCATTACCGCCCGGTACTGGAGCGGAGGAAAAAAAGGTTTTTTTCTGCCAGCCGATAGTTACCATCATTTTTACCAGGATCCACAAGGCGTGTTTTGGTTGGCTACAGCAAATTCGGGACTTATTCGCTGGAACCGTCAGCAGAACACCTATCAGCAATTCAGGCGTGCCGAGGGCTTATCGAACGATAATATTTACGCAGTATACGCTGACTGGCGGGGCCATCTGTGGCTAAGCAGCGACTACGGTATTATGCAGTTTGATCCTGTTGGGATGACTGCCCGTTCCTATTTTGTTCAGGATGGCATTACTCATAATGAATTTAACCGCATTTCTCATTTTCAGGCAGCGGACGGTCAGCTTTATTTCGGCGGGCTTAATGGCATTACTTCGTTCAATCCCCGTGATTTTGAACAAGAGAAACCTCCAATAACACTTCCGCTACGCATCGTCTCGTTTCGTCAGTTTGATGATTCCCTTGATAAACTAGTTGACAAAACCGAAGAGCTGTTTAAAACCAAACAGATTATACTCAGTCCTGATGACCGTACAAGTGTGCTGGATTTTGCCCTGCTGAATTACGAAGACGCTAAAAATAATGTTTATGCTTATCAGTTTAAAGGATTGGATAACGAATGGACATATCTGACAGAACCCTCACTACGGTTAGGAAATTTACCTTATGGCGATTATCAGTTATTGGTAAAAGGGCAGGCGGCAGATGGCCGATTGTCTTCGGCTAATCTGGCTATCCAGATCAGCGTACTCCGCCCGCTTTATCTGCGCGGCTGGTTTATTGTGGTAATGGTGTTTTTGCTGACTGGTTCGGTTTGGGTTTGGGGACGGTGGCGAGTTTGGAGCCACAGAAAGTCACAAACACGGCTCAAAACTCAGATCAGCGAGGCAACCCACCTTATAGCTGAACAGGCACAGGACCTGCTAAGACTTGACGAGACAAAGTCGCGGTTTTTTGCCAATATCTCTCATGAATTTCGCACGCCCCTCACCGTTATACTGGGCATGACAGCCAACCTGAAGTTGAATCCCGACCCCGAGCTACAACAGACGGCCGGTTTTATTGAACGCCAGGGCAGCAATCTGCTGCGGCTGATCAACCAGATCCTGGACCTCTCGCGGCTGGAAGCCGGCGAGATGCCACTCCATCTGGTGCGGGCCGATCTGGTTAGCTTCATCCACTACGTTGGCGATTCGTACCATTCAATGGCGAAGGCCAAGGGCATACAGCTGCTATTTACCACAGAGAGAGACGCCATCGAAGCCGACTTTAACCCTGACAGGCTCCAGGACATTTTGGCTAACCTGCTGGCCAATGCTATAAAATTCACTCCTACGGGCGGACAGGTGATGTATAGCGTCACCCTTCAGGAGGGCTGGCATCCGCTCACCGCTGCCAACTACCACGAAGAAATTACCCCCACCAGCCACCTCGATCAGTCTTGGATTCGGATCAGCGTCAGTGATACCGGACCAGGCATCGATCCGGACAGTCTGGCCCGAATCTTCGACCGCTTTTATCAGGCCGGGCCGCGTTCGGCGGGACCACCTTTGGCAGGGCCAGGATGGGCCGGGCCGCGGTCGGCAGAGAACCCTCAAAATACACAGGGCGGTGGTACGGGCATAGGCCTCTCGCTGGTGCGGGAACTGGTGGTGTTGATGCAGGGTGGCCTTGCGGTTCGCAACCAATCCTTCCTGGATGGCTCCGACGCGGATCAATCTAACCCGGGAGCTGAGTTTGTGTTTTTTTTGCCCTTGACCCGCCAGGCACCCTTAGCGGAAGCTCCCCCACTTCTTGAAGCCAACCCTGACCAACCCGAATGGATCCAGCCTTCTCAGGAAGCAGCTGTTGAGCAACCCGTGCTATTATTAGTGGAAGACAATGATGACGTAGCCACATACACCCAGACCTGTTTGCGGGGAGAGTACCAGGTTGTACGGGCCAAAAACGGGCAGTTAGGCATTGACCTTGCCCTGGCGACTATACCTGACCTTATTCTGAGCGATGTGATGATGCCGCTCAAAGATGGCTTCGCGCTCTGTGACACGCTCAAGAACGATGAACGGACCAGCCATATTCCCATAGTGCTACTTACGGCCAGGGCCGCGGTGATTGACCGCATTGCGGGCTTACGCCGGGGAGCGGATGCTTACCTGGTCAAACCCTTTCAACGTGAAGAACTCCTGGTCGTGTTAAGCAACCAGCTGCAGAGCCGACGCTTATTGCAGCACTATTACAAAAAACAGGCTTTGGGGAATGCTGAAGCAAACCCAACCCCTGCAGAATCCCCGGTGGCAATCGAAGATAAGTTTGTGACCAGGCTACGCAGTGCCCTGACCCCTCATCTCGACAACCCAAGTCTGGATAGTGACATGATCTGCCAGTTGATGGGGATGAGCCGCAACACATTACACCGTAAGGTGACCGCCCTGACAGGCCTATCAATAAATCCCTATCTGCGGGCGCTACGCTTGCAAAAAGCCAAAGAGCTGCTACTCAGACATGAATTAAGTATTGCCGAAGTAGCTCATGCAGTAGGATTTGAAGACCCGAGCTACTTTGGCAGAGTTTTCAGTGAGGCCTACGGGATGTCGCCCGGACAATTTCGGAGCACGCATAACAAATAATCAACTTTCAGCCCCTGTGGGATAATAATCCTGGTTTTTGGGCTAAATCTCCTACTGTTTTACTGCCCCTGGTAGTACTTTTGTTTTAGTAAGTAGTATATTTTTCAGGCTTACCCCATCCTTTAGCATCAAACAAATTTAATTCAAATCCCCTGTAGTTTTTAAAATTATAGGAAATACGCTTGGCTAGCTAACATTACTGGTACAGCATTTTAATCTTTTTTATACCCTTATACGATGATGAAAACACAACTTACCTTCAAATCCATCACAAGCTATTCTAAACTTCTGCTTGGGTTAGCAATCTGCTTCAGTAGCTGCGAGAAACCTGAAGATCTACCATCACCCCACGCAGGCGCAGAAGTCAGCAAGGCCATACCTTCTCATGAGGGGGGGACAAAAGTCTTCTATGGTCCGGCTACTCCATTAGGACAAGGGGTCGCAAAGGCCTGGGTTTCCACAGATAAGCAGGGTAATCCGCTTTCTGTTGGCGTCACTGTATCGGAACATGCAGTTGAAGCATTATTAAAAGGGGAGGGTCATGATCATCAAAGCTTTACACTTAAGCTGCCGAAGCAGGGCGAAAAAACCCTGTACAAGCATATCGTATTAGACTGGAACCCTATGGGGCATCCTGCGCCAGGCATCTATGACTTACCTCATTTTGACTTACATGCCTATATGATTTCAGAAGAGGAAAGAATGGCTATCATACCAATGGCTCCTTTTGATGCAAACGGTCAGATTTCTTTTGATGTTCAGCCCTCCCCTGTATTCATTCCAAATGACTATACGCTGGATCCTGGCATAGTACCGGCCATGGGAGCACACTGGATGGATAGAACATCACCTGAATTCAATGGCCAGATATTTACCCAAACCTATATCTATGGATCTTATAAGGGAGCATTTATCTTTCATGAGCCCATGTTTACAGTTGCCTATCTGAAGGATCTAAAGCAAATGAGCAATCCATTTGCATCTTACGCAATAAAGCAGCCAGAGAGCTATCAAAAGCCAGGTTATTATCCTATGCAATATAGCTTCACCTATAATCCTACCCCAGGCGAATACATCATCTCGCTGGATGGATTAGTGTATAAAAACTAAGTCGGAAACTGGCATAGTTGAAGACCCATACCCTGGTAGCAAAGCGCTGCCATACTGCACTTTAAAAGCCACGAGAAAGCTATTTTATGTGGCTTTTAAAGTGCAAATGGTTTTTTGATGATTGGTATACACCTATTTCTTATTGTAACAGGGGCTCTACAGGTGCTTCTGATAGATGTACTACCTGAAAAACCTTAATTCATATTACTTAACCCTCTAAGGCTAAATACCAGGAAATCATGAAATATAGAAATATAGAAATCAGAGGAATACTCTTTATCGCCCTTGCATTTTCCATTGCAATTGTTGCATGTGATTCAAAAAAAGAGGTAGAGAATAAAGAAGCCTCTTTAGCACCTCTAACTAACGACGAGTATGTTGTTAAGGGAGCATATTTGATCAAAGTAGGTGGCTGTAATGACTGCCATACACCCAAACTTTTCACTGAAAAGGGAATGGAACTTGATACAAGCAGGCTGTTGTCAGGACATCCCGCAGGAGAACCACTTCCAACAATTGATCCAAGAGCATTACAGCCAGGATACTGGGTACTGTTCAATGCACATAGTACGGCAGCAGTGGGTCCCTGGGGTTTGACGTATGCCCGAAATCTAACTCCCCATGAGACGGGTATCAAAGGATGGCAGGAAGAATATTTCATCAAATCTTTCCGGACAGGGAAGCATATGGGGATTGAGTCAGGAAGGCCTATAATGCCACCTATGCCCTGGTTTAATTTGGCTGGAGCAACAGATGAGGATTTGAAAGCAATCTTTCATTACCTAAAATCAATAAAACCTGTTGATAACGCTGTTCCAGAGCCTCTATCTCCGGAAGAGGTGCTTAAAATGTCGATAGATCCAGCAGGTCAGAAAATTTAGATCGCCATTACCACCCCTGAAATAAGAGCTAAGAGTTGATTAGAAATTGTATCGCATCAATAGCTTCGGCTCCTTAGGGATTTGCAACGACTAAAGATTTTTACTTCTACTGTTTTCATTTATTGCAGGCTAATAAGGCTCGTTGCGCTTTATCTGCCCTGGATGCTGTAAAGCATGCGTGTTGTAGCCAGCGATAAGCAATATAACTCTGAGACAATATGATCAGACTATTCTTCCTATACATTCATCTTCTTTTGCGCTCAACGCTGTATTTATGAAAAGTGTTTTTGTACTCACCCCTGCCGGTAAAGGCAGGGATAATTTGAGCAAGATAATCCCAGGTCACTCTATTCAGCGCTTTGCCTTTGCTGCTCTTTTATGCCTGCTCCCTCTATTCGCTTTAGCACAAACAAAAAGCATCATTCCAATAGTAGAATGTGTTAAATACACCGGTAATGGAAAATTCCAGGCAACATTTGGTTATGACAACCCGAACAGGAAAGAGGTAATAGTAGCGGAAAGCAATAGCTACCTTACCTCTGTGGGAACCAAACCAAATGGCAAGCCTGTCTCCAGTTTTAAAACGGGTCGCCAGTCAAATGTTTTTACCGTTGAATTTGACGGAAATAAGGTAACCTGGTCTATTAACCAGCCTAATGGTAAAATAGTCTTTGTAGAAACAAACCTGAACGCATCACCCTGTCAGTCGGCTTCCAATATTCAGCCCTCCTACAGTGCGCCTTCAACTGGCAAAACCAGCAGCAAGATTGGGCCTGAACTGGCTGGTATTGCAGCCTTGAATACAGGTAGTACCACTATCGATCTATTTCAATATCAGGATAATCATATACTGGTAGAACTGTATGCCCTGACGAATAGCGCTACCACCTTATTGAATGAGGCACGGGCACTTGGATTAAGAAATGAGCAAATAAGCGCCAATAACCCACTTTTAATCACGGGCTTGTTTCCAATTGCAAACATTACAGCACTGGCCAGTCTGGAGAGTTTACACTTTGCCCAACCGGTATTTACGCCTAATCTTCAGGTGGGTGCCACTACCAGCCAGGGCGACACAGCCCAGGGCTCGCATCTGGCGCGCCTGGGCTTTAAGGTTCAGGGGGCAGGCGTAAAAGTAGGTGTTCTGTCAGATAGCTATAACGCCAAAAAAACTAATAATGTAGATCCTGCAGCGCTTGACAGTAGCAGAGGAGATTTGCCAGCCTCTGTAGAAGTGCTGAAAGATCTGGCATCGGGCAAGGGAACGGACGAAGGCCGTGCTATGATGCAGATTGTGCATGATGTTGCCCCAGGAGCATCGCTGGCGTTCCGGTCCGGCTTTTTTGGTGCTGCAGATCTGGCACAGGGCATCCTGGAGCTGCAGGCAGCCGGCTGTCAGGTAATCGTTGATGACATTACCTATATTACAGAACCTTTCATGCAGGATGGACAGGTAGCGCAAGCTGTCAATAAGGTGTCTCTTGCGGAAACCGATCCTGCCAAAAAAGTAGCTTACTTCTCGGCGGCTGGTAACTTCGGCCAGAAATCCTACTACAACACCTTTAAAAGCGCTGCAGCTCCATCAGGCATTAGCGGCTTTGCGCATGATTTTGGAGGAGGTGATCGCCTACAACGCATAGCCCTAGCACCGGGTGCCTACACGATTGTCTTGCAGTGGGATGATCTGTTTGCCTCCCTTGGCCAGACTGGGGGTACCAGGGCCGATTTGGACCTTTACTTAGCCGATGATACCGGAAGGATTCTCTATGGTTTTAATAGAGACAACCTGGGAAAAGATCCAGTAGAGATCATGCCTTTCTTTGTTACAGGTGAAGGAGCTACCACTAACCTAATGATCATCAATGCTACCAATGGCAATCCTGTAGCACTGAAATACATCATTTTCAGGGGTGATCTGTCGGTGCTGGAATATGCCAGCAATTCTTCTACCCTTGTGGGGCAGGCCAATGCCGAAGGCGCAATCGCCGTGGGTGCCGTTCTGTATAGAAACACACCTGCCTACGGTAACGCACCAAGCATTGCTTCTTTCTCTTCCAGGGGAGGCACACCCATTTTGCGTACTACGACTGGCGCTTCACAAAATATTATCCGTAATAAGCCCGAGATCAGCGCTCCAAATGGCGTTAACACCACCGTTAACCTGGGCGGCGCGAACATTGATGGCGATGCTTTCTTTAACTTTTTTGGCACCTCGGCGGCAGCACCGCATGCTGCAGGCCTGGCCGCTTTATTGATAGAAGCGCAGCAAAAACACAAAAACAGCCTGCTGAGCCCGGTAGAACTGAAAACCAAGCTGCAGTCAACAGCGCTGGACATGGGCCCTGCTGGCTTTGATTATGCCTCAGGCTGGGGGTTTGTTCAGGCTGGTGCTTCGCTCGCCACTATTACACAGCCCACCCCTGTGATACTGAGTCACCGCGTATTATCAGGAGCTACCCCCATGGTGGAAATTGGCGCTGGTGCCTACACGATAGCCATCAAAGGAGACTTCTTTACCAATCAGTCGGTAGTTTACTTTAATGGCAATCCACTAGCTACCAGCTATCAAAGTACCAACAAACTAATAGCCACACTGCCCCAGGTGGATGGCAATTATCCACTACAGGTATACAGCCCGGCAGCTGCAGCAGGAACGGAAGGCGTATATTCAGATCCTTACTATTTCTTCTCGAATCCAGTTATCACCATCACCGCCAGAGACACTACAAAAGTATATGGCAATGAGCTGCCACTTTTCAAAGCCACTATAACAGGCATTCCAATAGGCATGACGGCAGCAGCGCTTGGCCTTTCGCAGGACAAGCTAGTGTTCAGCGCTACTACGGCAGGAGAACAGCCCGTAACAGCACTTACCGATGCAGGTGATGCCTTGTTCCCTATTAAAGTAGCACATGCCGAAGGCCTCACAGGCAACAATGGATATACCTTCCAGTTTGTGGAAGGCAATCTAAATATTAGCAAAGCCCCCCTGATCGTACAGGCTAAGGATATTACTGTAGAATATGGAGCTTCCCTGACAGGCCTGGAATATGAGTACATTCTCAATATTAACAATGAAGATCCTGCTATCAAAAGCAGCATCCTGCAGGCCCTTTCCGCAACCCATCAGGAAGCGCTGAATGCAACTGCTTTGATCAATGCAGTTGCCCTAATCAACGATACTGAAATGGTGAACGGTGTGCCCCTGATCAATGGAGTACCCCTGGAAGATGCCCTGGCCAACAGAAGCTTTATGCTAAGTGCTGCAGCCCTGATCAATGGCGCACCGCTGATCAATAGTGAGACAAGGGTTGTGGAGGTTAACGGCGTTCCGCTCATCAATGCCCTTTCCGACCCTGCAATGCTCAATGCAGCACCGCTGATCAATGGCGTGGCCCTGATCAATGTGGCTGCCATCACCAGCGGCATTGCTTTAATCAACAGTAGCAGCGGCAGCACTTCTTATTCCTTTAGCACCGTCGGCCTCAATGGTGCTCCGCTGATCAATGCCATTGCCCTAATAAACAGTACGAGCGGCTCAAACAACAACAGCGGTACTATTGCTATTGTAACAGAGGCCGATGCTGCCAATGGAACCATTGACTTTCATGCCATTCCATTGGTAACTGGCCTGGGTGTTGGTGAGCATTTCATTGCTCCCGGTGCATTGCTCATGAATAAGAACTTCAATGTGTCTTATAAACTTGGCAAGCTTACCATCACACCTAAAACACTTACAGTAGTGGCCGATGATCAATATATGAACCAGGGGGCTACATTACCAGTATTGACGGCACAGGTGAGTGGTTTTGGCTATGGAGAAAGCTTGGAAAGCCTTGCCCTCCAGGTCTCCTTCAATGCCGGGGAGTTGACCGCCGCTAGCACCATTCCGGGCACCTACCCTATTAAGCCCGGCCTAAGCCTTGGAAACTATGCTATAGCAGCTACCAATGGTACTTTGTTTGTAAATCCTACAGGCAGCAATGTGAAGTCTGTTAAACCCATTCTTGAATGTATAGAGCTTCACCCCACCAAAGCCAAATGGTTTATTGCTTATTTTGGGTATCAAAATTATAATAAAGTAACCATATACGTACCAGTAGGTCACGACAATCAGATCAAAGAAAAAGAAAGCGGGCAAACAATTGCTGTAGCAGGCCAAATAACTGCTTTTCATCCGGGCACACACAGCAGGCAGTTCTCTATGGAGTGGGATGGTGTAGCCCGAATTTGGGAGTTGAGCTCTGGTGGCAACAGCAGAACTACAGCCGTATCTTCCGAAGCAAGTGCGGGCTCCTCCAGATGCCCTGCCAATACTTCAGCCAGCAGATTAGCTAGTCAGCTGGCCATAAATGCTGAAGTGGCTGGTACCACTGGCTTAGCCGTGTATCCTAATCCTGTAACAAATCAGCTAAAGGTAAATTTAAATGCTTATCAAGAGGTAGCAGTGACATTAACCCTTACCGATATGTTGGGCAGGACGCACATAAACCAGAAAAAAGCAGGCAATACCCAAGAAGTTATACTGGAGATGAACGGGTTTAAACCAGGGGTGTACCTTTTAAAGATAGAAGGGAAAGGCTTGAATACGCTGCTACGCATTATTAAACAATAGGGCATGCACGTGAGATAGCACTAAAATATCTATTTGTACAGGCCAGTGTGCTCCGAGAACACACTGGCCTGTACTTGTTTTTAGGAAGGTATCATAAAGCTTCCGTGACGGAATGGGCAGTTGGGCACATAAATTGATTTTGTTTAAGTGATGTATGAAACAGTTTTTACTCTTCTTAGGCTTAAGTATCCTGCTGGCAGGTTTGAATGCATCCAGGGCGGTTGCTCAGCAAAACAGGCTCGATAGCCTCCAGCAGGTTCTGGAACAGGCAAAGGACACCACCAAGGCTAATGTGCTGCTGGAAATCAGCAAGGCCTATATTGGCACAGAACAAGAGAAGGCCATTAGCTTTGCCGAGCAGGCTATCCAGCAGTTTCGCCAACACAATCATACCAAAGGAATTGCCTATGCCTTGAAAAATATTGGCCTGGCCTACTATATGCAGGGTAAGTATCCTGAAGTGCTTAATTATTGGCAGCAATCGCTGGAGGCTTTCCGGGAGATCAATGATAAGGTGGGCGAAAGCAACATGCTCAATAACATTGGTGCCATTTACTTTACACAGGGCTGGGATGCCAAGGCGATTGAATACTACCTGGAATCGCTCAAGGTGGCAGAAGCCATCAACGACCCCTTACGGATTGCAACTGCCCTGATGAACATAGGTGCTGTGTATTTCAATAATCCTGCCTCACACGAAAAAGCACTGGACTATTATCTGAAGGCGCTGCCTATCAGCATGGCATTGGACGACGATGCTGCTATGGGCATAGTATCTATCAACATAGGAGAAATTTATGCTAGCCGCGACGAGCATGAGAAGGCGCTTGCATATTTCCATGAGGCCATTGAAAGGCTGCAGAAAGCCAACAAAATAGACAAGGTTGCTTATGCCCAGAACAACATTGCCAAAGTTTACCTGAAGCAGGAAGCGCTGGACAAGGCCCTTGCCTATCACCAGCAAGCACTGGCTACGTCAATAGCATTCTCTGCTAAACTGGAAACTGCCCAGTCACAAATAGGCATTGGTGGTGTACATAACCTGCAGGGCAACCCCCGCCTGGCGTTAGACAGCTATCTGCAGGCAACAGTCACAGCAGAAGAGCTGGAAGCACAGCATGAGCTAAAAGACGCCTATGCAGGGCTGGCTACCACCTACAAAAATCTGGGCCAGTGGGAAGCAGCTTTTGTGTATCAATCCAAGCTATTGGCGGTGAAAGATCTGCTCTTCAATACAGAGACTAACAAGAAGATAGTAAGCCTGCAGGCCAATTACGAAAGTGAGAAAAAACAGGCGCAAATCGACCTGCTGACCAAGGACAGAGAACTGCAGGAAGCTGCCATAAAGCAGCAGGCACTGGTGCGGAATGCGCTGCTCCTAGGCTTGATGTTAATCCTGGCTTTTGCTTTTGTTCTTTTCCTCAACTACAAGAACAAAGCCGCAGCCAACCATTTGCTCACCCTTAAAAATACAGAAATCAACGAACAGAAAGAAGAGCTGGCAGCACAGCGCGACCACCTGGAACAGACCTACAACAACCTGGTAGATACCCAGGCACAGTTGGTACAGTCCGAAAAAATGGCCTCCCTTGGGCAGCTTACTGCGGGTGTAGCACACGAGATCAACAACCCTATTAATTTTGTATCAGCCGGTATCGATTCGCTTCGTGCCAATTTTACAGATATCATAGACGTTGCGCAGCAATATTTTGCCCTTAAGCCCGCCGATGATACCCAGGAACGGCTCAGGCAGTTGCAGCGGCGCAAAGCGGAGGCAGAGGTTGAAGAGCTGATAGAAGAATCGGAGCAGCTCTTCAAGACTATTAAAAACGGAGCGGTACGTACAACTGAAATAGTAAAAAGCCTTCGGAACTTTACCCGCCTGGACGAGAGCAAGCTGAAAAAAGCTGACGTCCACGAAGGTATAGATTCAACCCTGGTCATTCTCAACAGCCAGCTCAAAGACCGAAACATTCAGATAATTAAGCAGTACGGCGAGCTTGCTCCCTTTAATTGTTATCCCGGCCCGCTAAACCAGGTATTTATGAACATCCTAAGCAATGCTATTCAGGCTATGCCCGGAGAAGGTGCCATCCATATTCAAACCAGCACCAAGGCAGGCTGGGCAGTGGTCAGCATTAAAGATAATGGTGTAGGCATGAGTGAAGAGGTAAAGAAACGCATATTTGAGCCTTTCTACACCACCAAAGATGTGGGTGAAGGAACTGGACTGGGCTTGTCGATTACCTACGGCATCATAGAAAAACATCTTGGCAAAATTGAAGTAAAAAGCACACCCGGTATAGGTACAGCCTTTATCCTGTACCTTCCTCTGATCCTTTCAGAGCCCGAAAACCAGACTCCAGTGGAGAAAAAATTAGTTCAGGCGTAGCAAGTCTTATGGCTGCGGTGAGGATTGAGAAAGATATAACGTACATACCATGGATAACCTAATCATAGATCGTCCTGAAGTTTCTACCGATGAGATTTTGGAGAAGCCAAACGTTCTCTACATCGATGATGAACAAGATAATTTACTCGTGTTCAAAGCTGCATTTCGGCGTCACTACAAGGTGTTTACTGCCCTTTCTGGCGAAGAGGGCATTGAAATTATTCGGACAAATGACATTTGCCTGGTCATCACTGATCAGCGCATGCCAGGCATGACGGGTGTACAGTTTCTGAAAAATCTTCCAGATGAGCTGGAAACAATCCGGATGATCCTTACCGGCTACAGCGATATGGAAGCCATTATCGAAGCCATCAATACGGGCAAGGTATACCGTTATATCACTAAGCCCTGGGACAAAGAAGAACTCAAGATTACCATCGACAATGCCCTTGAGGCTTTTCGCTTACGCAGAACGAATAAAAAGCTCCTCTTTGAACTGAAGGAAGCCAATGAGGAACTGGAGCAAAAAGTAGAGGCCCGCACCCGGGAGGTAAATATGCAAAAAGTAGAAATCGAAAATCTACTGCTAAACATCCTGCCCTCCGAAACTGCCCGGGAGCTAAAAGAAAAAGGATTTGCCACGCCTCATTTTTATGAGTCTGCTACTGTTCTTTTTACTGATTTTATTGGTTTTAGCGCTATTGCAGAAAGCTTAAGCCCGAAGGAACTTGTCAATGAGCTGAACAACTGCTTTATAGCCTTCGATTCCATCATTGAAAAGTATCAGCTGGAAAAGATTAAGACAATTGGCGATGCTTACATGTGTGCTGGAGGTTTACCATCAAAAACAGAGACACACGCCACAGATGTGGTGCTGGCAGGTTTAGAAATCCTGCAATACATGCAGCAGCTCAACATCAGCCAGCTTGCCCGAGGTCTTGAACCCTGGAAAATCAGGGTGGGTATCCATACCGGACCTGTAGTAGCAGGGGTTGTGGGCAGGAAAAAGTTTATTTATGATATCTGGGGTGATGCTGTGAATATTGCCAGCCGCCTGGAATCCTGTGGGGAAGCTGGCAGGCTCAACATTTCAACATCCACCTTTTCTCTGGTGCATCACCATTTCAGCTGTTTTCACCGAGGTAAAATAAAGGCCAAAAACAAAGGAGAAATAGACATGTACTTTGTTGAAGGAAAGCTGGTGGAGTAAAACTGACAGCCGGCACACGCCAGGCTACCGGAGATCCCTAGACACAACAAACCTCAGCGATAAGTGCTTAGAAATTTTTTAATGCTGTACAAGCTTACCGAAAGTATGGAAAATAGCTAATTACTTTTTTGTTATTAGCCTATTTTCCTGATCATCTTACAAGGCTTATTGCCGGTACCAGCCCTAGTTTAAAAGCTGTGAGAAACTACACTACCTCTTGCTCTGCTGTCTCCCGCGCCATCAATTGCTGTGTACCCACCTCTAACAGGTGCTGTTTCGCATACTGATAGCCTACTTCTACGATCTTTTCAAACTTATCCAATGCCAGGAAGCCAAAATTAGCCACCGGTGGGCTTAAGAACAGCGCCAGGTCAGGAACCTGGTTACGCTGGTGCTCAGTACTGGATAAAATCGTAGATTTTATCATGATCGAAGCAATGCTGGGAGCTTTGTACCGCTTGAATTTAAGGAACGGCAAAAACTTCGAGAGTAAAATAGGCCAGCCACCGGGCAGCTGGGTATAGTTTAGGGTATATTCCCTATCCGCCAGCAGATCAACTCCAATCAGCTTACCGCCATAGCGGGCTTTCATGATGTCTACCGGAAAATTATTGAATACGCTTCCATCGACCAGCAGGTGATTGCCTTCCACAACCGGGGGCAGTACGCCTGGAATGGCGACCGAGGCAGTAACCGACTTCCAGATGAGCCCTTTATCGTGGATCACCATTTTAGAGGTGGTATAATTGGCTGAAACGCAAAAGAAATTCAGCCAGAGATTCTCAATGTGGCGATCGCCAAAATACTTCTTGATAACGTGCTGGAGTTTATGTCCTTTTAAGAGGGAAATAAGCGGCAAAGTATAGTCGTTGAGTGGCTTGTCCTTCACAAAGGCACTTCTGCCTATTTGCAGCATTTCATCAGCATTCCACTCATGAGCAATGGCAGCAGCAATGATTGATCCCATACTAGTGCCGCATACCATATCTACGTGCACATCAAACTCTTGCAACGCTCTAAAAATGCCCAGGTGTGCAAAGCCCTTGGCCCCACCACCGCTTAAGACCAAGCCTATGCCTTTATCCAGGATCATGCGTGCCAGCCGCTGCATATGCCCCTCATCATTGTGACGGATGTTATAGTGGCGTGTAACCTCTCGCTGGACCAGTAGCTCGTGTGTTCTATACGGTACTTTTGTATGCAACGGATACAGAACCACCAGCTCCCTTCTTTGTGGGTATTGTGTTTTCTGGGTAATGAGTACCTCCCGTTCCAGCGAAGATAATTGGTTCTCTTGCTGCACATTTACAACAATAATTATTTTGTCTGCTTGTCGCAGGCACTGCTGTGTCCAGGGAGAAAATTTGGGTTCTGCCTGGTAGATAACGCAATCCTGGCCCATCTCCTGCTCGGTGAGCCAGTTGTGAAGTGCAAAAGTAGATGCATTGGATTGACTCTCGCCAGGATCCAGAGAGGCAGGAAGTAAGGTGCGATTGAGATGTTTAACTGTGCCGTTTCCGCTCAGGGCTTCCAGCAGCTGAGGAACAAACGTATCCATCGGAACATCGGTACTAGCAGGCACCAGAGCAATATTAAAAGCCTTGGCAGGCGAATTGGTATGATTAAGTGTAAGGCTGAGTCGATTTATGGTTAATCTGGAAATACCCAGGGCCATTTCAGGGTATTCGCTCAGCATTTGTTTGAAGTCCTCCTGGGACAGTCGGGCGAGCAGGCAATCACGAATCGCATAGACAGTAGCTGTCCGAACCTCACCGGTAATAAGTGCCATCTCACCTACGCACTCACCTTGAGAAATCTCTCCTATTTCACGCGCTTGGCCTGTATGCATGTTTACTGCCGCCTTCATCCGTCCACTTACCAATATGTACAGGCTGTCGCCCTCTTCTCCCTGGTGGAACAGCACATCACCTCCCCGCGTCTCTAGCCATTGCAGCTTGGTCATCAGCTTGTCATGAGCGGCTTCACTCAGAGTCTCAAACAAATGCTGTAGCGTTTTTCTGAGTTTGACATTACGCAATTCCTGAGAAGAGCTGTCTGAGAATGACTGATATACAGGGGGAACTGCCATGGTAGTTTGATTAGGTAAGATTGTAACTCAATTTACTAAACCTACAAATAATATTAGAATAATACAATGTGTATTTTAATTGATAAAAGGTTAGCTTCTAGATTGATTTACAGCCTTTAATGGCCGTCAATTGAGTCCTGAAAACAATTATTGCAGCTAACTTGAAATGTGCAAAAGGATTTAACAATAACTATTTTAAAGTACCGGCATATCGGATATTATCTGTACTTTTAAACAAACTAAGTTGTACCAAAACATAAAGTATGTCCTTCCTAGCCTCTGAAAAACAGCTCAACGTACACTCTTTTTATGAGCTGCAGAATACTAAGCTTAGGTCAACACTGGAGCATCTTTTTCACACCCTTGATGAGGCTGCAATTACAACGCTTATGGCCAAACTGCAATGGCTGGAAGTCAGGGGCGGAGAAGTACTCTTTCGGCAGGGCGAAGAAGGCGACAGCCTGTACATATTGGTGAGTGGACGAATGAAGGCAATACTGGAGGCCGATACAGCTGAAGAAAGGCTGGCCGGTGAAATTTCTCAGGGCGAATGCGTGGGCGAGATGGCACTTATCACCGGGGAGATGCGTGCAGCCACGGTCTATGCCATCCGCGATTGCCTGCTAACCCACCTCTCACAGGAAGATTTCAAGCAGTTGATGAGCGAATATCCTGAAGTAGGAATCAGTCTATCCAGACTAATCATCAACCGGCTCACCCACACCATGAATCACTCCAAGACCCCCGCAAAGACTTTCAACATAGCCCTGGTGCCTGCCAGTCCTGAAATCTCCCTAGTTACCTTTGTCAAACAATTACTGGAAGCATTACAGCAGCTTGGCCGGGTGCAGTACATAAGCAAAGAACGTTTGCCAGCATCCCTTAAGACTAACTCAAGCTTTTCTAAAGAGGCTGATTTTGCGCTCCACCACTGGCTCACTGAACAGGAGATGGAGCAGGATTATGTAATTTACCTGGCAGATGATTCCCATTCACCCTGGACACAAAAGTGTCTGCGCCAGGCCGACAAAATCCTTATCGTGGTGGATGCAAAAAGCAAGGTTTCTTTAACTGAGCTCGAAAGGGAGGTGCTTTTCAACAGCAAAAGAAAGTGCGCCCAAACCCGCGAACTAATAGTGCTGTATCCGGAGCATACAGAGGTACCGTATAGGACACACGAGCTACTGGTCCAGCGAGAGGTAAGCCGCCACTACAACATCAGGCACAATGATGAGGGGCACATGCAACGGCTGGCACGCATGATCCTGGATAAAGGCATAGGCTTGGTCTTAAGCGGTGGTGGGGCTAAGGGCTTTGCACACCTGGGCATTTTTAGAGCGTTGCAGGAAGCAGGTGTTCCCATTGATATGGCATGCGGCACGAGCATGGGATCAATCATTGCTGCTGCCATTGCTCATGAGTGGAATGCTGATGAAATGCTGGAAACAGGCAGAAGTGCCTTTGTGAGGGACAAGCCACTCAACGACTATACTTTGCCTGTCATATCCCTCCTAAAAGGCCACAAACTGCAAAAAATTAATAAGAAATACTTTGGTGAAGGTCACATCGAAAACCTGTGGTTAAATTTCTTCTGCGTTTCTGGCAATTACAGTACTGCAGAAATGGTCGTACTCGATAAGGGTCCTGTGTGGAAGGCTGTAACTGCCTCAGTGGCCATTCCGGGCATATTGCCACCGGTGGTGGAAGGCAATGATTTACTAATTGACGGTGGCATTTTCAATAACTTTCCGGTAGATATTATGAAAGCTCGTTTTGGCGGCAGGCTGATTGGCGTCGACCTGCTTGCAGACAAGAGGTATACTTTGAACTACACCCAGTTGCCCAGCGGCTGGACACTCATCCTATCTAAAATATTTCCATTTCTAAAGCGGTACACGGTACCGAGCATGGCTTCTATCATCATTAAGTCAACATTGATGTCCAGCATAGTTCATCAGCGAAGCCAGATTTCTGAGCTCGAAGTGGCCTTCAGTCCTCCTGTAGCTGAGTTTGGCTTGCTTGACTTGAAAAGTTATGATAAGATAGTGACTGCTGGGTATCAATATGCAAAGGATTACCTTCAAGAGATTGATATAGAAACACAGCTGCTTCAGAGAATAAAAATCCGGGCTTAGATGCGCATATAGAGGAACATACCTCCTCCACTGAACACCACAATATTTAATAATTCGCGCTGTGTTATTAATCTTATGGAATTTTGCGAATCCCAGGCCAGCTACCATTTTGATACTAAAGTTACAAGAACATAGTTCATAATGTACTCCAACCTAAACCTTGCTCCTACCTTGAAGCATGAATTAATCAACGTTAATCGAAATCTAGCAGGTTGTTTGTTACCTTTCTCACAGCTTCATCCTCAAACCCTGCCCAATAGCTTTTTGTGGTTGCAACTTTTGATAACCAAGGAGCTGGTGAAAGTGATCATCGCCCTCATCAAACAAAAAGCCGCCCACCCCGACTGGTACAAAAAAGACGATACCAAAGCCCAGGTGATGCTCTCGGTAAAGAAGGTGCTCATGCGCAAAGGTGTACGCCTGGAGCTCCAAGAGATCCTGGACGAGATTATGAAGCAGGCCGAAGCGCGATACAAGGATTGGAATGCGCAGGGAGTGGCCTAAAGAACCTGAATAAGCAGGTTGCGCTAAGTATTACTGAGAAGCACTTTTGTAAAATAGTGGAGCTGCTACTTTTAAACGGCAGACAACAAAAAGAATAAACCAATAGCTTAACATATTATCACGATAGATATACGGTGTATTACGTGACTTATAGGCGCTATAAGTCCATACTTTGAATAATATAAATCCTCCTGATACAGTCTAATCAAGCCGTAATTTTTCTGTAATTTGTAATACACTTAATGGCAAAATCTTGAACACGATCCTTCACATCAAGAATATGGTTTGCAACCGCTGTATACAGGTAGTACAGGAAGAGCTACAGAACCTTGGACTGACTGTTCAAAGCATCAAATTTGGTGAAGTAGAAGTTCAAGAAGCCGAGGATACCCTGAAGCATGACCAAATCGCCCAGGTCTTACAGGAGAATGGGTTTGAGCTTTTAGATAACAGGAAAGCACAGCTGAAAGAGAAAATAAAGAACATTATCATCGAATTAATTCATCAGCAAGAGAATGCTAAGCTCAACATAAATTTTTCTCAGCTGATTGAAGAGCGGCTTGGGTATGATTACCCTTACCTTAGTAATCTATTTTCTGCTTCAGAAGGACTTACTATTGCTAAATATATCATCCTTCAACGTATAGAAAGGGTAAAAGAGCTACTCGTTTACAATGAACTTAGCCTTAGCCAGATTGCCGATAAGAATGGCTATAGCAGCGTAGCCCATCTTTCAGCACAGTTTAAGAACGTGACGGGTCTTACGCCTTCTGAATTTAAGAAGCTAAAGGAGCATGGCCGCAAACCCCTGGATAAGGTGTGAGATAATTATGTAAATCCTATAGAGAATTCTATAAGCACCCATGCTCCTGGCTGTCCTAACTTTGATCTAAACAACGGACAATTTTTAGCCATGGAAAATCAACTCGTTATTTCGGTAAAAGGGATGGTTTGTGACCGATGCAAAAAGGTGCTTACGAAGGCCTTTCAGCATATAGGTCTGGAGGTGAGTGAGATTCAACTTGGTTCCATCACTCTACATGGCACCGCCGCACTTCACTCAACCGATCCCATACGGCAGGTATTGCAGGTAAATGGCTTTGAGCTTCTTCAAGACCGTACAACCACCATCATTTCAGAGATCAAGCGCCTCATTGCAGAGGTATTTGAACAAGCCACAGAGTTTGATGAACGCTTTAAATTCTCGCGATTCCTGACTGGAAAGTTCCCGCTGGCCTATGATACTCTTAGTGCTTTATTTTCTTCTCACGAAGGCATCACGCTTGAAAAATACATCATCAACAAACGGCTGGAAAAGGTAAAGGAGCTGTTAGTTTACAGCGATTATACACTTACCGATATCGCTTATAGAACAGGATATAGCAACATTTACCATCTCTCCAACCAGTTTAAAGAACATACAGGCCTATCTCCTTCTCATTTCAGGGAAGTTAAGGCCAGTAAAGAAAAGTTAGCAGATTCTCAGAAAAGACAGACCGCATAAACCCTCCCATTTAGTCCCTTCTTTCCAACCTCAGCAGGCAGCAAGTTGCTCCCTCCTGAGGTTTCTTTCTTTTTCCGGTACTCTTTTCCCAGCATAGTATACTTCAGAGGTAGCCTATTTATTGTACCCAGCTAGCGTAAGCATAAGGGAAAATCTTGTAAAACAGGTCGGGAATTCTACAAAGCAGACCCGGTATGCCGCTGCTAACTTTGTGATAAACAAACAGAAAAAAGAATGGCACCAAATACCACAACCCTTGAAAAGCCTGCTCCTCATAAAGGATTGAAAGTCAAGACAGGAATACGACAAACTTTTCCGGTACTGGGCATGACCTGCGCCGCCTGCGCGGTGAGCGTTGAATCTATGCTTAAATCGACGGAAGGGGTAAGCGATGCCGGAGTAAACTATGCAAATCAAAGTGCCTGGGCAGAATATGATAAATCAGTTCTTCCTGAAACCCTCCAGAAGGCAATACGGGCCATAGGCTACGATCTGATAATTGATACCGAAGATCCGCAGGCTATCCAGGAAGAAGCGCAGCATAAGAGCTATCAGGAGCTAAAGTCACGCACCCTCTGGTCTTCGCTGCTGGCAGCACCGGTAGTAATTATAGGAATGTTCTTTATGGACATGCCCTATGGCAACTGGATTTCTCTTCTTTTAGCTGCACCGGTAGTTTTTTACTTTGGACGAAGCTTTTTTGTGAATGCCTGGAAGCAGGCCCGCTATGGTAAAGCCAATATGGATACCTTAGTAGCGCTTTCAACGGGTATTGCTTTTACTTTTAGTACCTTCAACACCCTCTTCCCGCACTTTTGGCATGCCAGAGGCCTTCATGCGCATGTGTATTTCGAAGCAGCGGCCGTGATTATTGCCTTTATTTCCCTAGGGAAGCTGCTGGAAGAGCGGGCAAAATCCAATACTTCCTCTGCCATTAAGAAGCTGATGGGCCTTCAGCCCAAAACGGTTAAGGCGCTGATTGGAGGATTGGAGCAGGAAATTCCAATTGCCACCGTGCAAGTGGGTACCATCATTATTGTAAGGCCTGGGGAGAAAATCCCTGTAGACGGGCTAATTACCTCGGGCTCTTCCTTTATCGATGAAAGCATGATCAGTGGTGAACCTATTCCGGTAGAGAAAAAAATCGATCAGCAGGTATTTGCAGGCACCATCAACCAGAAAGGGAGTTTCCAATTTGAAGCAAAAAAGGTAGGAGGTGACACCGTATTGGCTCAAATCATACGAATGGTACAGGAAGCTCAGGGCAGCAAGGCTCCCGTGCAAAAGCTGGTTGATAAAATTGCCGGTATCTTTGTCCCTACTGTAATTGGTATTGCTATTTTCACCTTTGCAGCCTGGATGATCTTTGGCGGAGAAGAAGCATTTACCCATGCCCTGCTTACCTCAGTTGCGATATTGGTGATTGCTTGTCCATGTGCGCTGGGCTTAGCTACTCCAACTGCTATCATGGTGGGCGTTGGAAAGGGAGCTGAACACAACATCCTTATCAAGGATGCAGAAAGTCTGGAACTTGGCCACCGGGTAAACGCTGTTATTCTGGATAAAACAGGCACCATTACGGAAGGCAAGCCGGTGGTCACAGACCTGATCTGGAGCAGCAAGTTAGAGGATATTGGTGTGTATGAACAGGTACTGCTTTCCATAGAAGGCCAGTCAGAACACCCTTTGGCAGAAGCAGTGGTAGCAAAGCTGAAAGCAGAAGGTGTTAGCTCAGTGCCGGTAGAAAAGTTTGAAAGTATCACTGGCAAAGGTGTTGTAGCCATTCTTGCCGATCAGCAGGTTTTTTATGTAGGCAATCGTAAGCTGATACAGGAAAATAATATCAAGGCACCTCTACAGCTGACAGAGGTAGCGGAGGTATTGCAAAACGAAGCAAAAACTGTAATCTACTTTGCCGATAGTACGGAGGTAGTAGCGGTACTGGCCATTGCCGACAAGATAAAGGCCACTTCGAAACAAGCCGTTGAAAGCCTACAAAATCGCGGTATTGAGGTGTATATGCTAACAGGCGATAATGAGAAAACAGCTGCCGCCGTGGCACAGGAGGTAGGCATCAGGCACTACCGAGCTGAAGTGCTACCAGCCGATAAAGCCAGCTTTGTAAAAGAACTGCAACAAAAAGGAAAGGTAGTGGCTATGGTGGGTGATGGCATCAATGATTCTCATGCACTGGCCCAGGCTGATGTAAGCATAGCCATGGGAAAGGGTTCTGATATTGCTATGGATGTAGCCAAAATGACCCTCATTACCTCAGACCTGCAGTCCATTCCAAAGGCGCTGCAGTTATCCAGAAAAACAGTACTGGGCATCCGGCAGAACTTATTCTGGGCCTTTATTTACAACCTTATTGGCATCCCCATCGCAGCAGGTGTTCTATACCCATTCAACGGATTCCTGCTCGACCCGATGATTGCCGGTGCAGCCATGGCGCTAAGCTCCGTATCGGTAGTAAGTAACAGCCTTCGGTTGAAAGTAGCTAAATTATAATTAATCCTTTCTTCAATTTGTGTATCTGTGAATATGTTAAGGTAGATCCTCCATTCGCAATGGGGACTGGGGCAAACTATAATAGTTTGCCTCTTTTTTTTGATCCTCCCAACCAATAAGGTAAATAAAGCCAATCAAGGAGAATTACTCTGTTTCACTTTCCTCCCAACATACTCTTTTAGATATGCCCGCTGAATCTAAAATTATGTAAAACCCGCCCGCGATTATATAAAGAGTCCCCTACCGCAGCTGCCTAAATTTGAAATATAAAACTTCTGAAGATAAACATCCAAAATTTAACAGCAACATCATGAAAACCACCACATTTACCTTAGGACTTGGCCTGCTCCTGTTCGCCTCGAACAGCTTCGCCCAGGTGCACGAAAATCATCAAACAGAAGCAGATTCAGCTGCCCATCCGCATCATCAAATGGCTCCTCAGGAGAATCCACAGGAGGAAACTTCTTATCCTCCCATGTCTTATGCCTTTTCGCAAAATCTGCCTATGAACAGGAATGGATCCGGAACTGGCTGGTTACCGGATGCCTCTCCCATGTACGGCTACATGTTCCATACAAAAAAGTGGATGTACATGCTTCACGGAAATATTTTCTTTCGCTATAACAATCAGGACCCCGGCAATAAAGGATCCAGGGGAGACGAGAAGTTTGATGCGCCTAACTGGTTTATGGGAATGGGCCAAACCAGAGTTGGCAAAGGGGGCATGTTCCGTTTCAGCGCCATGCTAACCTTAGACCCTCTCACTGTAGGTGGTGAAGGATATCCGCTTTTGTTCCAGTCTGGCGAAACCTGGAAAGGAAAACCACTGGTTGACCGCCAACACCCGCACGACCTGTTTTCCGAACTTTCAGTTGGGTATTCTCAGCAGATTTCTAAGGATGTCGACGCTTTCGCTTATCTGGGATATCCTGGAGAACCCGCCTTTGGTCCGGTTGCCTTTATGCACCGCGTATCGAGCCTCTATAACCCTGATGCTCCTATCGGACACCACTGGCAGGATGCTACCCACATTACTTTTGGTGTTGGGACTTTAGGGTTCCGGTACAAAACCTTAAAACTAGAGGGATCTGTTTTTACAGGTCGGGAGCCGAACGAGGAACGATATGGGTTTGATATCCCCCGTTTTGATTCCTGGTCTACCAGACTTTCCTTTAACCCTTCTCCGGCATGGGCCCTACAGGTTTCGCAGGCATGGGTAAAAGATGTACATGAAATAGGCCCCCGCGAAGATGTGAACAAAACTTCTGCTTCCGTAATTAATGCCCTTCGGTTGGGCGATAAATCCTGGCTTAACTCTACGGCTGTGTGGGGATACAACAAAGGAGGTCATCATGGCCCACAGCATTCCTTTTTGCTGGAAAGTGCCTTAAACCTAAACACCACCACCCTTTTTGGAAAATACGAATGGGTGGAAAAATCGAATGAAGAGCTGTTACTGGATGAAGAGCTTTATGGCCATGGTAAAATTTATCCTGTTAATGCCTTTACTCTGGGGCTTCAGCAGAATCTTTTCCGGATTGGCCAAACTAGTGTGGCACTGGGCGCACAAGGCAGCTGGTACAACACCCCTGATGGCCTTGAAGAATTATACGGCAACAACCCCTTTGCCTTTCAGGCCTACCTCCGGATTTCACCAGGCTTAATGAGTGCAGGTGCCTCCAGATAAGCCCTGCAAGAACAGAACCTTTCCCCGATCAAGGCTTCAGCTGATTAGGGAACCGACATCAAATGATCCACAACGAACACCTCCACTTGTAAAACTTCCTATATGCCAAACATCCATAAAATAAAAAAGATACTTTATCCGGCTTCGGATGCGGTTACCATATATTTTGATAAGCTAAATGGATTTTCCCATTACCTGCCAGGCCAGCATCTGCTGCTATCGGTTCAGCTGAATGGAGAAAAGATAAGCCGTACTTATTCCATCTGTACTGCCCCCAGCCTTGATGATGACATTGCCATTACTATCCGCCGGATCCAAGATGGAAAACTTTCCGGATATTTAGTAGATCATGCAAGGGAAGGAATGGAACTTGAGCTGGAAGGGCCTTTTGGAGATTTTACTCTTCAGGTGAACCCTGTAGGGAACCGTCACCTCATTATGATCGCTGCGGGAAGTGGCATTACTCCCCTCTATGCTATGCTTCGGTCCATTCTATATGGAGAACCCGAGTCTAGCGTCTCTCTCATATACGCAAACCGTTCGTTCGACAGAATTATTTTCCATCAACAACTACAAGAATTGGAACAGCAGTTTGGCAATCGATTCAAGCTTTATCATGCGGTGTAATTCAGAAAATCTACTTTAGGGTTTTACACCCTTTTACAAAGGCTCCCTCAGCAGACTGGTTCTCAAAAAGCAACTAAAAATTCTTTTGGAGGAAAGCCAGCAGCTCCCTGAATTCTACCTATGCGGACCTGTTGGTTTTATGCAGCTTGCAGAAGAGGCCATTACGGCATTAGCCATAGGCCCACAGACCATTTTTAAAGAACACTTTTTCCTGCCTGATGCGAACTCCGCACCTGATACGGATTTCAGCTCATTCCCTAAGCGGGTGGTAAGGGTAGTTTGGCAGGAAAGAGATTACTCAATAGTTGTGACTGGCGGGAAGAGCATCCTTCAAGCATCCCTCGAGGAAGAACTCCTTCTTCCCTACTCCTGCAAGGAAGGACATTGTGGCGTTTGCAGGTCGCGGCTTGTAAAAGGAGAAATAAAGATGAAGCACAACTTTATTCTGGATACAGAAGAACTGGCTTCGGGACAGATACTTCTTTGCCAAAGTTTTCCTCTTACGGATGATGTGGAAGTACAGCCCATTCCTCAGGCTGGTTAAAAATTACATAAACCTGCTCGGGAATCCTGTAAAGTCCACCGGCTGCCTCACTCCTATCTTTGTAATAGAAAATGGACGAACTAAATCTAAAAAGAAAAAGAATATGAAAACCATCACTTTAAACATTCCAAGCATGAAGAGTTCTCACTGCCAGATGGCAGTAAAACACACAGTTGAAAAACTCGAAGGAGCTCAACTTATTAACACGCAATCAGGCCAGGTCAAGATTGCTTATGATTCAACAAAGGTAACTGAAACTGCTATTGTAGAAGCTATAGAAAAGATCGGGTACCGGGTGTTAACTACAAATTTTTCATAATCAACAACTTTAAAAACATGGAAACTTTAAAATTCAAAACCGACATCAAATGCTCTGGTTGCTTACAAAAAGTAACTCCCCATTTAAACGATGCAGCTGGTGAGGATAACTGGGAGGTTGATATTCAAAATCCCTCCAAAATCCTTACAGTAATAGGAGAAACTAACGAAGAAAAAATCAAGGAAGCCTTACAAAAAGCTGGATTTAAAGCTGAAAAAGTTAAATAACTCCAAAGGCATCTTCCGGAAAGCACTCCGGGAGATGCTAACTTGTTAAATAGATACCTTTAAATCTATTTTTTAAACCAGTGAGACATGAAGTCAATCCTATCACTCATCAACAGTAATTAATGGGAAGTTCACCTAATTGCTGAAGGAGAACTCCCTATTTAAAATTCTGTACCACCCTTTTTGCACAATTACCAAAAAACTTATTTTATTTAATGAACTATGGAAAACCCAATTATTACCAAAACTGAATGGCTACCGGAACATAGGCTTATCGTTACTCACCTAAGTGGTGACGTATCAATTGCTGACGTTGAAAGCTGGGAAAAATCCCTGCATACTGCCCTTGACCAAATTGAAGATAACAGCACTTTTAAGATTTTTATTAACCTCTGGGGGTTTAAAGCACTGAACCTGGAGGCTCACAAGCGGTACAGAGCCATTATACCACTTGCCCTTGCCGATAGGGGCTGGAAGGTTGGATATGTAGACTTGTTCGAAGAAGCTGCCAGCTTGAAATTTCAGAACCTCAGGGGCGTCCGCTGTGTAGGAGCTGCTCATGCGCATCAGGATGCTTCAAAGATCGAGAAGTACGAAAGTCTGTTTGGCAGGGAACGAGAACACTTTTTCACCGACCCGCAAAAAGCTAAAGATTGGATTTTCGGTTTACCAGTGTCCGATGAAACTCTGGTAAGCTGATAGCTGCTTTTCAATATTAGGAAGATTATTAATAGTTGTAATACGGAATAGTTATACATCATAAACCTACCTTTATGGATGCAACACCACTTCTAGCTTATTTTAAACGGTATGTTAGTTTATCAGAAGAGGAAGAAATCTTTTTACTGTCAAAGGTAAAACTGAGAAAATACCTTAAAGGGCAGTATGTACTGCAACAGGGAGATGTTTGCTCCTTTGAAAACTTTGTGCTTTCCGGTTGCCTAAAGACTTTTCACATTGACCCTAATGGCCAGGAGCATATTGTATTGTTTGCCATTGAAGATTGGTGGACGGGAGATTTAGGAAGTTTTTTAACTCAAACGCCCTCCTCTTTTAACATCCAATGCCTGGAGCCATGCGAACTTGCTCAGATTTCCCAGCAGGATTTGGAAGAGTTATATCTAAAAATTCCAAAAGTAGAGCGATTCTTCCGGATCATTATCCAAAAAGCTTATGTTGCTTCTCAGAATAGGATAGTCGCTAATTTTAGTATGCCTGCAAAGGAAAGATACCTGAAGTTCAGGAAACAGTATCCAAAAATAGATCAGCGAGTTCCCCAGTACATGATTGCCTCCTACCTTGGCATTACCAGAGAGTTTTTAAGCAGGATCAGAAGCCAACTAATCCATGAACAGTAGAAATATTAAACCAGTTTAACTTCCTTTCTTAAACTAGTTCATCGCAATCCAGCTGCCAATTTTGGAATTTTGATTTATCAATAAAACAAAAATCATGAGTTCATTATTGGAAAAAATCACCGACCTGAATGATCTGGTTTTACAGGGTAAAGCCTTAGAAGCATTCGAAAAGTACTACCACGAAGAGGTAGTCATGCAGGAAAATGGAAACTTGCCCACCATAGGCAAGGAAGCAAATCGAAAGCGGGAAGAGGAGTTCTTCTCTTCCATTCTGGAACTTAGAGGAGCCCATCCTTTAAAAGTAACTGTAGGAGAAGGCATTACTATGGTTCAGTGGCATTATGACTATACGCACAAAGACTGGGGAGTAAAGAACTATACCCAGGTGTCAGTACAGGAATGGCAGGATGGTAAGATCATCAAAGAACAATTCTTCTATGGCAGCTAAGCTGTCACAATTCTTCAAAACTTTAAAAAATTAGAAAATGAAAAAGTTGTTATTTAAAACAGAGGATTCCTATGCCCCTTTAGTTCTTAGGGTATTTTTAGGAACAGTAGTATTTGCTCACGGTGCTCAAAAGCTTTTTGGGTGGTTTGGTGGTTTTGGATTTTCCGGCACCATGGATTTCTTCACCAACAGCATGCACCTGCCCTGGCTGTTAGGCTTTCTGGTGATCTTACTGGAGTCTATTGGAGCCTTGGCCCTAATTGCAGGAGTTGCCACACGCCTGCTGGCACTGGCGTACACCTTTCTTGCCTTAGGTATCATGTTTAGCTCTCATATCCAGTATGGATTTTTTATGAACTGGTTTGGCAATCAGGCCGGCGAAGGCATCGAATTCACCCTACTTTGGATCGGTATGGCTGTGGCATTGGTTTTCATTGGTAGTGGAAACCTCTCTATCGATAAGATTTTGAGCAAAAAAGACCAGTAAAAGACAGCCTGAAGGTTTCAACCACAGATTAGAAATCAAACCATTCAATCATCTTTCTAAGAGACCTATTAATGAAAGAGCTCCTCAAATCCATACTTTATGCCATACTTTACATTATGGTCTTAATAGCATCAAAAGAAAACATGCCTTTGTTGGCTGAATGGCGCGAAGCTATTATGTGCGGCATCAAAATGTTGCCGCACTAAATGCCTCAATCAATTCTTTTGCAGCAAGCGGAAATGATAAGTGTATGGTCAAATATTTGCTCTTAATGCTTGTGGATGAGCGCTGGCAAGTAAGTGTTTAACAAAACGGAAAGCGCTAGGGGATTCGCGGGCACTTTATGCTCAGGGAAGAGCCTATAAGACAGACACGCTTCGTAACTATATCGGAACTGAAAATTTAAAGACGAGTATTTTTGCGTTGGAGACAGCCACTGAAAACGCAATGGATCATCTGAAGCGCCTCCTAGGTCTTGATTTGAATGAGAACGTTATCCTAACGGACTCCCTTGGCAACAACAGCCAGGAAGTGCAGCCTGCCGAAATCAAGGCCGCGCTGTCCCTGGCCCTGGCAAACCGGCCAGAAATAAGTATACAGAGACTTCAGCTACTAAAAGGACAGCAAGAGATCTCCCACGTCAAAGCCGAGCGAGCCCCCAAGGTCTGGCTAAGCGGCCAATATCAGCTCCAGGCACAGGCCGATGATCTTCAGCTTTCCAGCATTAATTGGCCAGTGACTTCTTTTATCGGAGCACATGTAGCAGTACCCATTTATAGTGGCAGTCGCCTACAGGCAAAAGCAAATCAGGCCCGTCTAAGCCTTCAGCAGCATGAACTGACTCTGAGCAACATGGAACAAAAGCTGGAAAATGAGCTTCACGCCCTTATTAATAACTTGCAGGAAGCACAGAATCGCCTGGCCATTCAACAAAAAACAGTGGAAGTGGCTATGTTGAGCTTCAAGATGTTGGAAGAGCTGTATATGCATGGCATGGGCTCCAGACTTGAGCTTACGGATGCAGAGCTGGCCTTGACACAGGCCAGGACTCACCAGTTGCAGGCACTCTATCAGGTTAGATCTCTTCAACTGGAGCTAAAACTTGCCCTGGGTATACTTCAACCTATTGCCGATGCTCCACCACAGGAGAAGCCATAGCGGAAATAAACTAAAAACAGCGCCTTCTCATGTGCTGTGAGTAAATTCATCAACAGCTTTCCACCCTCCAGGAAGATCATGGTAGCCCTAGAGGCAAAGTGGAATATGTGCAGGTTGAGTAACCTTCTTTGTAGTCGTTAAAGGTTTATTTTCTCATCGAAAAAAAGCTGCTCCTGGCTGCTTTTTTTTGGATAAGCTTTGAAACTGCCTTTTTATGAATTGGCCAATAAGCTGTATAAGAATTAATCAGCCGCAGTATTATTTGTAAAAGTTAGCGGCAATTTTATAAAAAGCGCTCCTTTTCCAAACGCTAATTTTGATAAAAATAAACTTAATAATCATATGAAAACAATTGCCGCAAGTCCAACTGTAGCACTTCCTTATGCAAAAAGGTGGACAGCCCTATTTATTCTTTGTACCGCTCAGTTTATCATCATTATGGATACCTCTATCATAGGGGTAGCACTTCCAGCAATCAAGGCAGCACTAGGCTATGAACAGGCAGACCTCCAATGGATCTTTAACGCCTATGTCATACTATTCGGAGGCTTACTCCTGCTCGGTGGTCGTCTTTCAGATTTATTCGGGACCCGGAAAGTGTTTATGGCAGGATTTGCCATTCTTACCCTCGCCTCATTACAAGCTGGGATGGCATGGTCGGAAGCTGCCATGAATATGGGAAGAGCCTTACAAGGATTTGGTGCAGCCTTGATCGCGCCAGCAGCTCTTACCCTGGTCATGAGCATGTTTACAGATCCTAAAGAACTTGGTAAGGCCTTAGGCCTATGGGGAGCTGCCGCAGCAGCGGGTGGATCTGCCGGTGTTTTTTTGGGAGGGGTCATTACAGAATGGCTATCCTGGAGATGGATTTTTTTCATCAATATTCCGGTGGGCCTTATCGTTTTGATGATGAGTCCTGGTTACCTGCTGTCAGGTTTCAAACAAAAAGGGCGTGTTGATATATTGGGGGCAGTTTTGGTTACCACGGCTATGCTCGTGCTGGTGTATGCAATGGTAGCAGCCGAGCAGGCAGGCTGGGGATCAATCCAAACAATAGGCCTGCTAATTACCTCTCTTATATTACTTCAAATTTTTGTTTTGACACAAAAATTCAGGAGAGAACCTTTAGTGCCGCTGTCAATTTTTAAAGCGCCCAATCTATCGGCTGCCAATATTGTGATGGCCCTTTTGGCTGCCGCATGGATACCTCTCTGGTTTTTCTTAAACCTATATCTGCAGCAAGTATTACAGTTTTCTGCCTTTTACTCCGGCCTGGCCTTACTGCCAATGACCATTACGATTATGGTGCTGATGGTGAATGTCACTGGCAGACTGGTTGAAAAATGGGGCTTTAAACCAGTGTTGATTGCTGGATTGTTAATGATGACCGTTTCTCTCCTTCTTTTTGCACAAGTACCGGTTGATGGATCATTTACTTCGGATGTCTTACTTGCTTCTCTACTGGCAGCTGCTGGTATGTAACTGGCATATATACCAGGAACCATAGCTGCCATGTCCGGAGCAAAACCTGAAGCAACCGGATTAGCCTCTGGCCTTGTGAATATAAGCTACCAGATTGGTTCTGCACTTGGCCTAGCGGCTATCGTTGCAATTGCCTCTGGGGTTACATCCAACTATGTGAGCCAGGACGCATCATCTGTCGAAGCCCTTAATAATGGCTTTCAGGCTGCATTTAAAGGAGCAGCAATCATTTCGGGCATTGCTACGCTATTCGCGCTGTTCGCAATAAAAGCAAAGATACAGCCTAACTAAAACGCAGTTTTAATCGAAGCCTGATGAGAAAGATTCTAAAAGTACAGCAGGTTCTGTTCCCTGCAAAAGAAACTGTAAGCTTGCTTTTTGACAAAGATGAAAGCTTCAGCAACTATTTGCCAGGACAGCATCTAAGGCTAGCAACGCAGGTAAATGGCAAAAAAGTAGGCCGTACCTATTCCATCTGTACTGCTCCGGATATTGATCAGCATGTTGCGGTTACCATCCGTCGGATAGAAGGAGGCTTATTGTCGAATTTTTTAGTTGACAATGCACAGGCGGGAATGGAAATAGAGTTAGAGGGCCCTTTTGGTGCGTTTACCATTCAGACGAATCAAGACCAGAAACGCCACCTGATCCTACTGGCAGCCGGTAGTGGCATTACGCCACTTTATTCCATACTTCGCTCGGTTCTGCACCAGGAGCCACATTCAGTAGCCTCTCTTGTATATGCTAACCGTTCGTTCGACAGAATTATTTTCCACCAACAGCTGCAGACACTAGAAGAACAGTTTCCTGATCGCTTCAGTGTATACCATGCCATCAGTGAGGTCAAGAATCTACCCCCTAATTTTGAACTCTTTTTTAAGGGCAGGTTAAGTCGCCTGATCATCAAAAAGCTACTACAGGGACTACTAACAACCTATGAAATAAAGCCTGAATTTTACCTCTGCGGTCCTTCTGGTTTTATGCATATAGCCGAGGAAGCCATTGTAGCGCTGGGCAAAGCTCCCAGCAGCATTTTGAAGGAAAATTTTTATAACCCCAATGATGCTGTTGGTGAAGGAATGATTGATTTTATCACGCTACCAGCCCAGGAAGTGTCTGTTGACATTCGAGGAATTCTATATTCGGTGCAGGTGAAACCTGGGCAAAGCATTCTGCAGGCAGCTATAGCACAGGGAATCCCGGCGATATACTCTTGCCAGCAGGGTCAATGTGGGCAATGCCGCTCGCTACTGGTGCATGGTCAATTAAAAATGAAACAAAACTACATCCTTTCAGCAGACGAACTGGCGGATGGCCAAGTATTACTCTGCCAGGGATATCCACTTACAGAGGGTATACTAGTGCAAGCTCTGCTCTAAAAAGGTGTGTTTTACAGGGTCAAAATTATGTAAATCCTGTCGGTAATCCTGCAAACACAGCCCGCTATGCCGACACTATCTTTGTAATATTTGTAATAGAAACAAAGAAATAAAAAAAGCAAAGACATGAAAACCACCACCTTACACATACCCAGCATGAAGAGTGCCCACTGCCAGATGGCGGTTAAGTTCACTGTAGAAAAAATTGATGGCACTCAGGAAATTAAAACAGAGACAGGAGTAGCTGAAATTGCCTACAACCCTGCTACAACCTCTATCACTACCATTATAGAAGCCATTGAAAATGGCCGGTTATCGGGTGGTTAATAACTAAAGTTCAACAAATAAAACTATTCAAAAAATGGAAGCTTTAAAATTTAAAACTGACATCAAATGCTCAGGTTGTCTTGAAAAAGTAAAACCTCATTTAAATGAAGCCGCGGGTGAAGACAACTGGGAAGTAGACATTCAAGATCCTTCAAAAATTCTCACAGTTGTAGGAAAAAACAACGAAGCTAAGATTAAGGAAGCTGTTGAAAAAGCAGGTTTCAAAGCTGAAAAGATAGCATAGTAAAGCCGGGATTTACTGTGATGCCTGGATGCCTCTATAGAGCAAAATGAGCACTAAAAAAATAGAAACACCAGGCATTTTTTATTCTCCTTTGGCTGGCTAGTAATCACATAAAAACTGCTCCGCAGAAAACTACCTCCAATTCCATCCACTTCTTAAAAAATTAAAAGAGATGAAATCCGTTTTAAAACTCACCTATCATCTTCTGATCTTAAGCCTTGCTTTCTGGGCTTGTGAGAAAGACGAGATGACTCCACATCCGCAAAACAGGCTAGAAGCCAATGCGGGAGCAGACCAGCAAATAGCTGTTGGTGCCCTAGTGACCTTAAACGGTTCGGCCTCCAAAGATGGTAATGGTAAACCTTTTGCCTATACCTGGACATTAAAAGATAAGCCTTCCACCAGCACTGCCACCCTGGGCGGATCTACTACGGTAGCCCCTACTATTATCCCAGATGTAGCTGGCATCTATGTGGTGGAGCTTAGAATAAGCAATATGATTGGCTTTGCCACCGACCAAATACAGATCACCGCCACCGCATCCGGCCAGGAGCCTAACGGACCTTCTGCTATCCTCATCAGTCAAAACATTACAGAGGACAGCGTGCTGGAAGACATCTTCTCTGACCCGACCAAAGCTGATTATATTGTAACTGCCGATGTTATCCTTTCTGCCATACTAACTGTAAAACCTGGCGTTCGCATTGAATTTGAGCAGGATAAAGGCCTCACCATTTTGGGTTCTCTTACTGCAAAAGGCATCAATGATGGTACAGGAACGCAGGATAAGCGCATTACTTTTGCCGGAAAAGTAGCCAGTAAAGGCTACTGGAAAGGCCTCTTCTTTATCAGCAACAGTCCACTCAATGAGCTGGAGAATGTGACCATTAGCCATGGAGGTAGCAGCAGCTTTGCAGATCTGCCAGGTATCAAGGCTGGCATTACCCTAATGGGTAGCACAATGAGTGGTTCTGCTTTAAAAATGAGCGGTACTACTGTACATGAAAGTACTGACTACGGAATGTACGTTCAGGGGATGTCGGTGCTCAACAAATTTGAGAACAATGGTTTTGAAAACAACACAGGCAGTGCTCTCTATGTACCAGCCCGCGAGCTGCACAAGCTAGATTTCTTCTCGCACTATAGCGGCAACAATGGCTTTAACGGTGTTGAAACCGGTGGTGTTGTTAATCTCACATCTGGTGTGGTGTGGCCTGATTTCAACGATGGTTCAGGCTACTACATTAGTAGTGATATTATCATAGAATCCGGTGTACGCATAGCCGAAGGTGCCACCCTTGAATTTAAGGAAAACATTGTACTGCGCGTAGCAAAAAGCTATATGACTGCCACAGGTACTGATGCCAGTAAAATTACCTTTACTGCCCGTAACAAACAGGCTAATGGCTACTGGTCAGGTATTCAGTTCCAGTCCACTCATGATTTAAACAGGCTGCACTATGCAGAAGTAGCATACGCTGGCAGCAGAGAAATACCTTTCTATCCCGGCATGAAAGCCAATGTGGCGGTTGACCTGACAGCTAAGGTCTCTATTGAAAACACCACTATTGCGCAAGGTCAAGGCTGGGGTTTGGTGGGCTATACAGATAAAGGTGCCCAGATAAATGCAAAGGTCACGACCGTTAATAGCTTTCACAACTTATATTCAGGCGATTATAAGCTAACATTTGCCGATACCAATGCAGCTCAGTTGGCAGGCGTATGGCTAGACCAGGAAAGCCTTAGAAACGGCTATGCGTTTGATGATAAATTATACGATCAGGCAGCAAACCGCTGGTTCGGTGGCGCCAGCAGCCCCTGGACAATGAGCCCACGTGCTGGTACAGGGCTAAAGATTACGCATGACGGCAGCTACATCTGGACCATCATCATGGCTCATGACCCCATACCAGACTGTGGTGTCCCATATGATTCAGAATACATTACGGGCCAGGTAACTGCTGAAGGCAACCAGCTGCAGTTTCAGGAAAGCTACTGGAGAAGCAAAGCCGTTAACCCCTGCGATGCCAGCCAGAGTGCAGACATCAATATTACGCCAGGCAGTATGAGCTTGCGCTACGAGATCAGCAAAGCATATGAAATTGGAACAGGAGAGGCAATGTGGGAGCTGAAATTTACCAACCCCGATGGCACAACTTTCAGCTACTATAAGCGCTAAAAGTAGGCACCCCTTTTCTTAATCTGCTCTGTTTTTTAATAAGCTGCACGCCATCTAGGTTGCAGCTATTTTTAGTCATGAATACTCTTTGCTGAACACCCTAAATTTCACCCAACATCTTAGTTGCTGCGTTCCTGCAGCTTTCTTTTAATTCTACTCAAAAACTCGGGTGTGATTCCTAAATAGGATGCAATATGCTTTTGAGCAAGCCGCAGATCAAGCTTGGGATACTTCTGTTTGAAAGCTAAATACCGGTCTTCGGCACTCATACTTAAGTTCTGCAGCACACGCTGTTGAAAAGCCACATAGGCATATTGAGTGATAATGCGATGAAACTTGTCAAATAAGGGCACAACTTCATACAGCTGCTGTATTTTATCATAAGAGGCTTCTAAGATTTCTGTGTCTTCAAGTGCCAACACATTACAGGTAGCCGGTTGCTGATAAACATAACTCTGCATATCGCCAATCCACCAGCCTTCCATACCTAACTGGATAATATGTTCATGCCCTTCCAGATCAATGAAATAGGTGATGGCACTACCTTTTATGATGAACATCTGTGAGCGGCATACACCTCCCTGATACAGCAGAAACTGACCCTTCTTAAACTTTCGGCTTGTAAAAGTACCCCGGATTTGATCTTTATCTGTCTCACTCAGAGATACATGCTTTTCTATGCCGGCAATTAGTAACTCATGCATATTCTTGATCTAGTTCAAGCCAATTTCGTGATGTAGTTCATTTCAAGCCTCTTTCCGAGCGCCTAATTTTGGCTTATAAATTAATACAATCAGCAGGATAGATAAACAAGCCTATGAAAATTATTATAGTCTACCACAGTGGTTCTGGTCACACTAAGATAGTAGCTGAACACATCGCAAAAGGGGCATTACAAGAACTTGATAATGTGTTGCTTATCCCCGTCCAGGAAGCTCAAGCTCATCTGCATGATTTCGAACATGCAGATGCTATAGTATTTGGCACACCCACCTATTTTGGAAATGTATCTGCCGAATTTAAAAAATTCATGGAAGCAACCGGTGGTATCTGGTATCATCAGCTATGGAAAAATAAACTGGCAGCCGGTTTCACTAATTCTTCTTCCAGAAATGGCGATAAGTTAAACACCCTCATGAGTCTATCCATTTTCGCAGCCCAGCATGGCATGATGTGGATACCGTTAGGTGTTATGCCTCAATATGATGAGAAAGGTTGGCAACTAGAAGAACCAAATGGCATGGCCAGCTACCTTGGTTTGATGACACAGTCTGATAATTCCACAGAACAGCTCTCGCCTCCAGCAGACTTGGCAACGGCAGAAATATTCGGCAGAAGAATCGCCAGCCTTACCATTCAGCTCAAATCCAAAGAAACTGCTTTAGCCTTAAACTAAATTCTAAAATTATATAGAAATGAAAAAACACCTAATGATAGGTATAGGCATGCTTGTGCCCTTACTTTACATTGATTCTCAATCTCTGTTTGCCCAGTCTGCAAAGGAAGAAGTGGGCATTAGCCCCTGGGGACCTGAAGATGAAATTGGCACCCTCAATCTCATGTCAGAGAATAGTCGCCTGTCTGTGCTCACGAAGATCAGCAGTGGAAAGGTCTATGACTTGAGTACAGACTATTTTGTGGGAATGCCAAGTTTTCATGCACTCGGAGACCCTGGCTATCTATTCTGGCTTACCCATACACCCCATGGCACAATAGTAGACAATCCTAATGGGCTTGGGGAGGAGATGAATAAAAAAGTATCGTATACTGGCGATGCCATATCCCTTTATACCCACATGGGTACCCACATAGATGCATTAAATCACTTTGGTCTGAATGGGAAAATTTGGAATGGTTATACGCCAGAGAAACATCTGGGTGATAAAGGATGGAAAAAAACGGGTGCCGAGACCATTCCTCCTATAATTGCCAGAGGAGTTTTAATAGATGTTGCTGCTTATAAAGGCGTAAAAACGCTTACTGACAATTATCGTATTACCGAGGCTGATCTTAAAGGAGCGCTGCAAAAGCAAAAAGTAACGCTGCAGAAAGGTGATGTGGTACTCATTCGTACTGGGCAAATGGTACATTATGCTAATGCAAATGATTTTCTTCATCAATATGCTGGCATTAGTTTGAATGCTGTTAAATGGCTGATTGAACAGCAAGGAATTATGCTGCTGGGCGCAGATAATTTAAGCTTTGAAGCTTTTCCGGCAGAACGTAGTGATAACTGGGTGCCCGTACATACCTACCTTTTGGCTGAAAAAGGGGTCATGTTTATTGAGCAAATCTATTTGGAGACCCTAGCGCAGGATAAGATATATACCTTTGCCTTTATCGGCGCCTCTATGAAACTGCGTGGTGCCAGCGGTGCTCCTATGCGGCCGATTGCGATTCCAATTAACTAACCTGCACAACCAAAGTCAAAGAATCAAAAGCAGATTCTACAGCAAGTAAGCTTTAGTCATGAAAATACAATTAATTAGAAATGCGACCTTAAAGTTAAGATTTGCGGAAGTTAATTTCTTGATCGATCCCTTCCTTGCAGAGAAGCATACACTGCCTTCATTTGCTGGTAAATCTAACAATCCAACATCAGATTTACCGATTTCTGTTGAAGAGATACTTCAAGAAATTGATTATGTAAACATTTCTCATTTGCATCCTGATCATTTTGATGATGCAGCCAAAAATCTTATACCAAAAAGCACTCCTATTTTGTGCCAGTCAGCTGATTTAGAATCAATTAAAAAAGCAGGCTTTCTGAATGTCGAAATAATTGACAATTCAAGTATAATCAAAGGTATAGAGATTACTCGTACTAATGGCCAGCATGGTGAAGGAATTATCTTGCCGTACATGGGGCCGGTGTCTGGTTTTATTTTCAAGCATAGTCAGGAACAATGTTTGTATTGGCTTGGCGATACTATCTGGTACGAAGAGGTTGTGGAAAATTTGAAGAAGCATAATCCTGCTGTAGTAGTATGCCATGCAGGAGGAAATAAATTCTTCAAAGAGTACTCAATATTTGGTCCCAATACAGCATTTGATACTGAAAGTCTGATCATGGATCAGACACAAGTACTACAGCTTTGCAATTATAATCCAGATCTAACAGTTATTGCTACTCATTTAGGGGCCCTAGACCATGAAACCATCACAAGAAAGGATTTACGAACCTTCGCCCACCTGAACGGAATTGTTGAGGAGCGTTTAAAAATTCCTGAAAATGGAGAAGAAATCATAATATAGAATCTAAGAAATGAGTATCACAAGAAAAGACAGACCAGCCTTACTACTGATTGACATTCAAAAGGCATTCAACAATGTTGAATATTGGGGTGGACAAAGAAACAACCCGAATGCTGAGGAAAATGCAGCTGAACTCTTACAACTTTGGAGGCAGAATAACCTTCCAATTTTCCACATCAAACATTGCACATCAAATCCAGCATCACCGCTGAATGAGAAAAATGAAGGGAATGATTTTAAAGAAATAGTTAAGCCACAAGACAAAGAAGCAGTAATTAAAAAAGATGTGAACAGCGCTTTTATCGGAACAGATTTAAAAGAACAACTTGACAATGAAAAGATAACAAAGCTTGTTATTGTTGGCTTGACTACTGACCACTGTGTTTCAACAACTACAAGAATGGCAGGGAATTATGGATTTGACACGTTTATTGTTTCAGACGCAACAGCGACCTTTAACAAAAAAGGAATAGATGGGCAAAATTATTCTGCTGAGCTTGTTCACGAAACAGCACTTGCCAGTTTGAACAAAGAATTTGCGACAGTTGTAACAATAGAATTTTTGAAACATACCATTTAACTAATGGCAAAAGCGAACAGCTACCTTTGCTATTGTACACAGATCAACTCTTTGATCTCAGAAGTCATCAAATTTAACTATCAACTCACAAAAAATAATGAAAATAGCAATTATTGGCACCGGTCGTATGGGTAAAGCCTTGCTTAAAACCTTTTACAAGTCTTATCCAAACAGCATCCTGTTTAGCAGCCGCAGTTTAACAAAGGCTCAGGAAGTAATTGATGGTTTAGCCATTGAACTTAAAGCAGTACCGCTGGAGGATGCACTGCAGGCTGACATTATCATTCCTACCCTTTGGTTCAGGGATTTGATTCCATGGCTGGAAGAAAATAAAGAGCAATTGAAAGGGAAGATACTGATTGATATTACCAATCCATTCAATGCTAGCTTTGATGATTTCACCACCGCTTTTGATACCTCCTCCGCAGAAGAGGTGCAAAAGGCAGTTCCGCAGACTAAGGTGGTTGGTGCTTTTAAGAATACCTATTGGGTTGTTTTTGATCAGCCGGTGCTGCAGGGCCTGAAGAGTGATCTTTACATTACATCTCAGGATGAGCAGGCACTGAATACTGTTATCAATATACTTAGGCCGCTCCCTTTCAGGGTATTGAATGCAGGGGCTTTGATAAATAGCCGAACGATTGAGCGTATGACGCTTCTATCACGGGAACTCTCTCTGAAGGCTGGGAATTACCCCCGGATATCCTTTAATCTCTGGGGTCTGGAACATGATGGGCTTATAGCTAACAACATAGAAGCCCTTTGAGATCGATCAGTCCTGAGCAAGCTAAAATTGCTTTGGAGTTCATGAATTGCCACGAAACTTTTGGGTTGACCTTACTACTACATTCACACTGAATAAAACGGAATAGCTGCTTTTAATCAGCAGTTACCCCCGTGTCTATTCTATCGGGTAGGGTTTGACCACCAGCGATTGAGTTAGCCTGGCGCAGGCTTAAACCAAGTGCTTCGTTGAAGAGACGCTACATCGCATACAATTACCTCCAATTCCCGCCAAAGCAGAACTGCAGCATTCCCTGAAAAATGTATGTCTGCTCGCTAGTAGCCACACCAGACAATTATCTTTTAACTAAAAAATAAGCCAATGAAAATCGTATTTACGATTATAAGTCTCTTATTGTTTATTACCGGTTGCGCAATCAAGCACACAGGTGCAACGGAAGGTTTTGTACAAGTAGAAGGCGGCCGGATCTGGTACAAGAAAGAAGGATTAACAAATGAGACACCTCTCTTGATCATCCACGGAGGTCCCGGCAGCCGGAGTTGCGATGGTATTCCTGTCTACACCGCCCTTGGAAATGAAAGGCCTATAATTTTTTATGATCAGCTTGGGTCAGGAAACTCCGACAGGCCTACCGATACCACTCTTTGGAATCTTCCACGCTTTGTTGATGAGGTTACCAGTTTGCGAAAAGAATTGGGTTTGAAAGAACTTCATATCCTGGGAAGCTCCTGGGGGGCTGCTGTTGCCATTGAATACTTACTTAGTCAAAAACCCGAAGGTGTAAAATCAGTAATCTTCGCCGGTCCCTTATTAAGCTCCACACGATGGATGGAAGACGCCAAAATTCTGCTGGCACAACTACCTAAAAATCTACAGGATACAATAAACAAGTATGAAGAATTAGAACAGTACAGCGCACCTTCCTATTTGGCTGCAACTGATTCATTTTATGTACGTCACCTCTCCCGAAAGTGGGGAACAATCACTGCACCTGCCACCTGTGATGGGGTAGCTAGCTTTAACAGTCAGGTATATCAGTACATGTGGGGCCCAACAGAATTCAAAGCCACCGGAACCCTAAAGCACTTCGACAGAACCGATCGCCTCCATGAACTGGAACTTCCTGTATTATTTGTCACTGGTCAATATGATGAAGCAAGACCGGAAACTATGTATGAATTTCAGAAACAGGTAAAAAATGCAAAGGTGGAGATTATAGAAAATTCAGGTCATATGAAAACTATAGACAATCCACATCAATACATAAACGTCATTCGCAGTTTTCTCGCTTCACAGGAATAGTGGCCGAGTATTCCTCCTGAACTTTATAAAATTTAATAGACACGCATATGAAAAAAAATCTTATACCCAGAGCAGGTTTTAAGAGCATCTGCCTCATCAGTATCCTTTCTCTCTTCTTTGTTTCTTTCAGATCTACTTTATCGCATCCCACATCAAAACTAATGAAGCATCAAGCAGACACAACCTTTGTAGCAAATGACCCCACTGCTTTCAAGGTTTCTAGAATCTGGCATGGCTGGACTACTAAAGAAGATGCCGCTAGCTTTGAGAAAATGTTAGTAAAGGAAATACTGCCGGGAATAGAAAGAAACAAGCCCAAAGGGTACCTGGGAGTTCAGCTATTGAAGCGAGAAGTAGCCAATGAAGTTGAGTTCACTACAATAATGTGGTTTGAATCCATTGAGGCTGTTAAGAATTTTGCGGGCGAGGACTATGAAAAAGCTCACATAGATCCAAAGGTAGCCTCCCTGCTGTTACGGTATGATGCCACTTCAGCACATCTGCAGCTCCGCTACACAACGCCCACTTTAAGGCAGTAGAAGACAGCTTCGCTTAGAAGGGGCAACAATCTTCTGTCAATCCATTACATTATCATAGCGGACTGGCAGTCAGCATCAAAGGACTATCATGCATAAGAAGCTCCGATATATGTTTACTGCCGGGTTAGAAGCGAAGAGGTGATACGGCAGATCCTGGTGAGTATTGCAGCAGTATGCAGGCTATCGTTCTTTAGTCCTAAAGACTGGCGCGTAACAGAGCCACTATTGAGTACATTTTCCTGCATGGATACTGCTTCTGCCACTAGCATTTGTAAAACAACTTCTGGTAAATCGAAAGTTATGGTGTCACTCTTTATGGGGGATACCCTAAAATCTCACTACATTAAAAGTACACCAATCTTTCCACCTGTTAACCACCATGGATACTCAGATACACAACGATTCTAAAGATATTTCTTTGCTGTTTGAGCAGGTTCGCTATATTACAGAGGCCTATCTGGAGAATATTCATCAGCATCGTACCAGTTTACCCGGTGTTCCCGAAATTCACTTGAGCCTTTCAGAATTGGGAGTGGGTGCCCGAGAAGCCCTAAACGTATTTCAGGAAAAAATAAGCCCGCTACTGCTTGCCGCCAGCGGCCCCAGGTACTTTGGCTTTGTAACCGGAGGCGGCACTCCTGCTGCCATCGCTGGGGACTGGTTAACGGCTGTTTTTGATCAGAATACCCAGTTTATCAACGGAAAAGGAGATGCTTCGGCAGCAATTGAACTTCAAACCATCAAGATGCTCTTGGATCTTTTCGGGCTAAACCAGGAATTTGCCGGTGGTTTTGTTACGGGAGCTACTATGTTGAACTTCACGTCACTGGCTGTAGCTCGCCAGTGGCTGGGCAGGCAGTGGAACCATGATGCTGCCAAAGAAGGAATCAAATTTCCAGTAAAGGTTTATTCTGCCGTACCCCATTCGTCTTCACTGAAAGCCCTGGCCATGCTGGGTCTTGGTAGTGCACAAGTACAGCTAATACCTACACTCCCTGATCGAGAGGCTATGGATGTAGCTGCTTTCGAAAACATGCTTTCTTTAGTGCCGGACGAGCCTTTCATACTTATCGCAAGTGGAGGTACGGTAAATTCTGTTGATTTTGATGATTTACAAGCTATTGCAAAGCTACGGGTCAAATATAACTTCTGGTGGCATATCGATGCTGCTTTTGGGGCCTTTGCAACACTATCGCCTCAACACCAGCACCTGCTGCAGGGTTGGGAGCATGCCGATAGCATTACCGTTGATTGCCATAAATGGCTTAACGTGCCCTACGACAGTGCCGTGTATTTTATTAGGAAGCAGCATGCCCAGCTGCAGGTAGAAACTTTCCAAAACGGGAATGCTCCATACCTGGGCGACCCTGGAGCTAATTTTTCCTACCTCAACCTTGGGCCTGAAAACTCCAGAAGGTTCAGAGCTCTGCCAGTTTGGTTCACTCTAACCGCCTATGGGCGGCAGGGCTATCAGGAGATTGTGGAAAGAAACATTCGCCTGGCGAAACTGTTGGGTGCTGGTTTATCAGCCAGCGGCAAATTTGTACTTTCTGCCCCGGTACGCCTGAATGTTGTTTGCTTTACTACAGTGGAGGAAGCAGAACGGACACAGCAGCTGCAACAACTATTGGAACGACTTTATGCAGCGGGTAGAGTTTTCATCACACCAACGGTATATAAAGAAATTCCCAGCCTGCGGGCAGCCCTGGTAAACTGGCGCACCACAGAAGAGGACATCCAAATTACCATAGAAGCTTTGGTAGGGGCTGTTTCCGACCAGGCATAACCAACACAACAATTTATGACCAACAGAATAAAAATATTGGCAATTTCAGGAAGCACACGAAAAGCCTCCTCAAACCTTTTTTTGATAAAAGCCATTGCTGACCTGGCTGCAGAAATATTTACTGTAAATATCTTCGAAGGATTGTCCGACCTGCCACATTTCAATCCCGACCTGGATAACGAAAATGTCCCCGTACAAGTGATAAACTTTCGCAGACAAATAAGAGAGGCTGACGGTATATTGATTTGCACGCCAGAATACGCATTTGGAGTACCTGGAACATTAAAAAATGCTATTGATTGGACAGTTTCATCAATGGAATTTTCTAACAAACCTGTAGCACTTATCACAGCTTCGTTATCCGGCGAAAAAGCGCACCAGTCACTTTTAGGAACGCTTCTAGTTATAGAAGCAAAAATGTCAGCAGACACACAACTTTTAGTTAACTTCATTAAAACAAAAGTGAGCGACAATCATAAAATAACAGACAAAGAAACTTTGCGCAGTGTTATCAAATTGATACAATCATTCACAGAAATCATAAAAACATAAAAAATATGTTTACAATCTGCACCAATTATGATTGCATAAGGCGCGTAAACAACTAATAGAAAATAGCTCGATTTTACCAATAGATGCCAGCCGCTATCATGGTAACTTCCAAAGCGGTGCTGGTGTGCTAAATTCAACAGTAGTTTTTCAATTTCCCCACCTTAAATAATACTCAAAAAAGATCAGGATGGATTCCACTGACTGATCTACCTTTGTTAATCAGCAAACTTTTTCACAATGAAAAAAATAGTAACGCATGATACTAAATCAGCGGATCACCTGCCCCTTTCCGACCCACAAAACAATATCTTACTAACGGAACACTTAATCCTTCGCCAGCTTTGCTTAGAAGATGCCCCTTTTATTCTTGAACTTTTCAATACCCCCGGCTGGCTGAAGTACATCGGAGACAGGGGCGTTGCCAATCTGGAGCAAGCTGAGCATTATTTACAGGAACGTCTGATCAAGAGTTACCACGAACTCGGCTTCGGCTTTTGGCAGATAGTGCTGAAAAATCAACTTACCCCTATTGGGATTTGTGGGCTTGTTAAGCGGGCCGGGCTGCCCGATGTTGATCTGGGCTACGCACTGTTACCTGCTTATACCGGCAAAGGATATGCGCTGGAGGCAGCCAGCGCTACCCTTTCCTATGCCCGTCACAATTTGGGATTAGGCCGTATTCTTGCCATTACTACCCCAGATAATGCTGCCTCTATACGTTTATTGCAAAAGATAGGGCTGCGGCTGTCAGGCACTACCATTTTGCCTGGCCAACATGAGGCAGTGTGTTTGTTTTCCACTCCCTAGTCTCTTCTCCTTCCACAAGTAAACCTGATGCTTTTATCTGCCTATATTTTTTGCTCCAACTCCTCTTTTGCATTACCATAAAATAAACAGACCTCCAAAATTACAACGTTACATATATAGATAAACGTCCATTTTTGAGACAAAAACAGACGTTTATGAGGAATTTAAAAAAAAGTGTGATTTACAACATGTGCTCCTACTAATGATTGTTATTCATTATCAAATCTATAGTGTACTTGTACCCAGCCTTTATCAAAAGACCTACATTCTATAAGTTTCAATTTATTTTCATAATTACCCTCTTTGAACAAGCGTGTACCTCCACCAAGGAGTCGGAATAATTGAAATAATAAGGTCATCTATCATATACTTTTCCAGGAGGAAATTAACAATTTCGGGCACCCCCATCTACAAAAATATGCTTTCCTCGCTCTTATTTTAAGCGCGTTACAAGTACTTCTAAGCTTCCTGAATAAAAGGTGGTTTTTCCAATAGAGGGTTTAGGGAAACGGGTGATAACATAAGTTTCTTTAGTAGCGTGTGGAAAGATAGTAACCTGTCCCATAACCCAGTCATAGGTTTTTCTGCCAAGTATAACTACATCAACCGTATCAATAAACTTAGCATATCCATAGTCTTCACCAGGTTCCTGTACAATGGAAAGGAATGAAAGATCATCATTAGGTTTTGCTATGTAGCCATCCAGGCTCATAGCGATGTAAACAATTACTTTTCTCATGCTTATTTTTTTTATATCTAATACCACTTTCTGCTGTATCAACCGGTAAGAGAAGGCGGTGTGGAAACATGATCAACAAATACTTAGCCTTAAGTAAGCGCTTATAAGCATACTAGCTGAACCTTTTACAACATGAGCAGTTTGAAACATAAGAACAAAGCACTACCTTTGCAGCTTCGTTATGCAAACAGCTATCAAAAGCACCCCTACTCCGCCCTGAATCAGGCGCTCTTCCTTTAACTGCTAATCAGCAGACAATTTTCCTATTTCTATCATTTTATGATCAGGCTACCTCTTCTGAAAAGAAGATCATGGAATCTTTTTGCCTGGCTCGTAAGGAATCATCTTTAATGCTATACCTCTATGGTTTTGATTCAGAAGTTAAAACAGAAAAACTTCAACGCGAAGAATGAAATTCTATCGGGCCTAACCGTTGCCCTGGCCCTTGTGCCTGAAGCAGTTGCCTTTTCTCTTATTGCTAATGTAAGCCCGCTTGTGGGCCTGTACTCTGCCTTTATCATTGGTTTGATTACAGCTATTCTTGGCGGTAGGCCAGGCATGATCTCCGGCGCCACCGGTGCCATAGCCGTAGTTATTATTGCACTTGTTGCCAGCCATGGGGTAGAATATCTTTTTGCCGCTGTCGTGTTGATGGGTCTTATTCAGATAGCCATTGGCGCTTTAAGGTTGGGTAAATTTATAAGGCTGGTGCCTCATGCTGTCATGTTTGGCTTTGTCAATGGTTTAGCCATTGTCATTTTTATGTCACAGCTGGATCAGTTTAAAATCACCGGCCCCGATGGCGTTGCTAACTGGATGAGCGGTGCGGCCCTTTACATTATGCTGGCGCTTGTGGTAGCAACAATGGCTATCATACATTTCCTTCCCAAGCTCACCAAAGCTGTACCCGCATCATTGGTCGCAATTTTAGTAGTTTCAGCTGTAGCAATTCTATTTGCAGTTCCAACAAAAACAGTAGGCGACATTGCTTCTATTTCAGGTGGTTTTCCTGAATTTCACCTGCCATTGGTTCCCTTAAACTGGGAAACCCTTACCATTATCTTTCCTTATTCGCTCATCATGGCCCTGGTTGGCCTGATTGAAAGCCTGCTCACACTTACCGTTGTAGATGAAATGACCGAGACGCGGGGCAGAGGCAATAAAGAATGCGTAGCACAGGGTGTTGCTAACCTTACCTGTGGCTTCTTTGGCGGCATGGGTGGTTGTGCCATGATTGGCCAGAGTATTATAAATGTGAGTTCCGGTGGCCGTAACAGGCTTTCCGGAATAGTGGCTGCAGTTGCCCTGCTCATATTTGTGATGGTGGGTGCTTCTCTTATTGAACAGGTGCCAATGGCAGCACTGGTGGGCCTTATGTTTATGGTAGCCATTGGTACTTTTGAATGGGCTAGCTTGAGAATAATTCGTAAGGTGCCTACAACAGATGTAGTGGTAATGTTTTTAGTGGCTGGTGTAACAGTCATCTTTCATAACCTTGCAGTGGCCGTTATCTTAGGCGTAGTAATATCTGCGCTGGCTTTTGCCTGGGAGAATGCAGTGCGTATTCGTGCCCGTAAGCGGGTAGACGAAAAGGGCATAAAGCATTACGAAATTTGGGGCCCTCTTTTCTTCGGCTCTGTAACAGCCTTCAATGAAAAGTTTGATGTGCTTGGAGATCCACAGGAAATAATCATCGATTTCAAAGAATCCAGAATAGTAGATCACTCTGCCATAGAAGCAGTAAATAAAATTACAGAACGCTATGCGAAGGTTGGCAAGACAGTACACCTCCGCCACCTAAGCGAAGACTGCAGGCTAATGCTGGACAATGCCTCTTCAATCATTGAGGTTAATTATTACGAAGATCCAACCTATAAAGTCGCAATTGGCAAGCTTAGCTAAATGTTAGATTGACGAAGCAAAGAAGCCTGGTTTAGGCTTTAGATCCAATTTTTTTATGGAAGTAACGATTATGGAAATTACGAGTAAACCAAAGAAGATCATTTTTATTTTGGGAGCAATCATATGCTTTCTCATTTTAGCCAATGTCATTGGTATGATTGCCAGATTTTCATTTGGCATTGAAACTTCTTACCTCATTGAGCTTTTCAATCTAAATAAAGAGAACAATATCCCCACCTATTTTTCCAGCCTGATGCTGCTAGCCTGTTCAGCAACATTGGGAATTATCGCCTTTCTTGAAAATCGGCAAGGAAAAAGAAACTATTACTACTGGATAGCACTTGCTTTTATTTTTCTCTTCTTAAGTATCGATGAGTCTGTTCAAATTCATGAGCGAGTGGGAGCATGGGTACACGATACCTTGCAAACCTCTGGCGTTTTCCATTTTGCATGGATCATACCTTATGGAATACTTGTGCTGGGTGTTACAGCCGCATTCGCGCGTTTTATCCTCAAGCTGCCACTAAGGGTAAAGGGTTTGATGATTGTAGCCGCTGTTATATATGTAGGCGGAGCACTTGGGATGGAGGCAGCTGCCAGCTACCACTATTCCCAAGATGCTGAATACAGCCTTACCCTGGTTATTTTTTCAATTATTGAGGAATCAATGGAGCTTAGCGGGCTTCTACTCTTCCTTTACGCTTTGCTCTACTATATCGATGCTCATTTCAGTGGTATAACGATTTATGTTTGTTCAGAGAGGAAAAGCAATATGTAAAGGAGTGAAGAGATAATGTTTGATCAGCATACGATCGCCAACAGAACTCCCTTGACTAAATAAGCGGTGGACGTTTTAAAGTTGTGGGTACCGCCCAATTCCTTTAACTTCAGATTACATTCTTACTTCTTTTGATAGATATCTCTGCTTTCGCTGAAGTATGCATGGGATATTCATGACCTGTAGATTTGCCCTTTGCTTCTTAAATATGTTACCAGCCCAAGCGGTAGATAAGCTTTGGGATAATACAATTCTCTATAGCAAGTCACTTATATTCTCATGGGCCTTGCCGAAGTCTAGGCCTTTCTTTTTAGACATACCTTTAAACTTCCGTCTGGAGACGGTAGAAGTTCACGGCCGGTACAGCTGCTGTCTACTTCTCCCTCTTGACATAGTGACAATTGATAGTACTCAATTATTTACCTGTCACTCTACTGTTGCAGCTCAAAACCGATGTCACTTCAGATTACCAGGTACCTTTCCCGCTGCATAAAACATGTTGATTTATTCTACAAGTCATCACCGTCATAGATGACTTTTAACATAATTCAGATTAATATTTTAATACTAATTTAATTTTAAGTTAACTTGGGTTTAATATAGGCTTTCCCTGATAATGAAGACCTTCTGATACACTTATCTCTAATTTTTTGATATACAGTCCTGAAATGCAAAAGCTTATCAACCCCCGATTCAAAGCTTCCTGGTCTAGAATGTTGATCCATAAATTATCGATTAAAGAAAGTTACCTATCCTACTTTTATCAATCCTTAGCATTCTTTGGCATTGCACTTTTATTACTCTTACCCGCCACTTTTAGCACCTTTATAAGCAGGGGACCTATAAGCATATTTTTCTCTCTGAAGGAAATACTGCTGGCGTTGTCTTTTTTTCTGATCCCCACAGCCCTTTTCTATAGAAATATTAAGGTGTACCTGTACCTCCTGTTTCCGCTGGCGCTATTATCACCTCTCTTTATTTTTGCAATTCTGCTGTATGACATAAGGCCTCGCTTTGAGTTGATCGCCCTGATCATGCAAACGAACCTTAGCGAAATTAAAGAGGCCATCTCCGGGTATCTTGCCATATTTCTTCCAGTAACACTGATGTACAGCCTGCTGTACCTATACTTTGTTAGAAAAGTATCTTTAAAAACAATCTCTTTTAAAATTGCCCTTCCCATTTCGCTACTGGCATTGCTGTTTTCCTTTGGCAGAATTATCATGGAAGGCAATTTTCACCGGAAACCACTCAGTGAGGCCAGTGCTGAAAATTTACTGGCTGTGAGATATTATCCTGTTTCCTTAATTGGAGGCGCCCTGGAAGCATATTCCTTTGCAGATGGAGAGATGAATGTACCCGAAGATTTCTCCTTTCATGCTTTCAAAAAAGATTCACTCCCGCAACGAAAGATTTTTGTACTGATCATTGGCGAATCTTCCCGATACGACAGGTGGCAGATCAATGGTTATAGCAGGAAAACATCTCCCCGCCTTTCAAAACGGAAAAACCTGATCACCTATCCGGATGTGGTGTCAGGCAGCAACCAGACACGCATGGCTGTTCCCCAGATGATTACACGGGCAACACCAGATAGCATTCACCTGATTTATCAGGAAAAGAGTGTCCTGGCAGCTTTTAGTGAAGCCGGGTATAAAACAGTCTGGCTGAGCAATCAAACAGACCAGGAAATATTCTTTTCCGGAGCAATTAACTGGCATGCCAAAACAGCCGACGTAAGCATTTTCTCCCCTTCCCTTTCACCAAACTTTGAGTTCGATTCTCCCTATGATGAGCGTCTGCTACCGGTCTTGGACAGTCTTGTTGAAAGCAGTAAGGAAAACCTGTTTATTGTGTTACATACCATGGGCAACCACTGGAATTACGCCAAAAGATACCCTGAGGAGTTTGACGTATTCAAGCCTTCAGGAACAAGCATTTCTATTGCAAGACCCTCTGCTGATAATCGGGAAGCTGTTTCAAACTCCTATGACAACAGTATTCTATATGCAGATTACATCATCGACAGTGCCATCAGGATTATTGATGAATCGGATGCTGCTTCCGCTGTTACCTTTTTGTCAGATCACGGAGAAGATTTATTCGATGCCAATCCTGCAAAAATAGATTATCATTTAAGTGAATCGCCTATCACTTTGCGGGTACCTTTATTTATCTGGACTTCTGAACTCTATAGAGAGTTATACCCCAGGAAGCATCAGGCACTACTGAAAAACCGGCGTAAAAAGATTGGTGGAGATAACACCTTTCATACGCTGTTGGATATCGCCAATGTTGGTATCATAAAAGAGGATGCTACAAAAAGCCTGGCGGGTTTTAGCTTCAGGGATAGTGAGCAAAAGTTTGTTGGGAGTGAAGTAAGAAAAGGCTTCTTCTATAGCAGCCTGCTCAGGCAACAGTTAGATTAAGGATTGATAATACGTTTATCAGTTATAGTACTGCCCCACAGCTTGTACGCCCCTGTGTTTAGATCTGCTGAGTAGCACTGAAGAAATAGCCAGTTAAAGAAAGAAAGGTGCAGACAAGAGTGTTAGTATCGTATGCACATGCCAAAACATTATAACCACCCTTTGCCTCCTCCTCTGTAGTTTTATAATGTCGTGTACTTTGGTGCCCGTACCAAGGTATGTACTACACTCCCGGCATTAACCGCCCACTGCACCACCCAGTACTACCTCCTGCCGTGAACTTTTAATGCGCAGGGGCTGCAGTTTTTGATAAGTAAGTGAACGCCAGGCCCATTCCAGGGGCCCAAAACGAAAATACCGTAGCCATAGTGGGCTTAACACCAATTGAAATATCCAGATGGCAAAAACGATATAGTAAAGCTCGTATCTTTCAAGGGAGCCGTAGAGTCCAAAACCTATTCCCAGGAAGATTATGTTGCACAAAACGGTGTGCATAACATAGTTAGTAAATGCCATACGGCCTACAGAAGCAAGGGAATGTTTGAGCCAGTACAGAACTGGAAGCTTACAAAAGAGCATAATGAAGCCTACATGTCCCAATACTGTAAAGATTCTGCCCAATTGGTAAGTTCTCTCTGCTTTAGCAAGCACAATAATATCAAAGTTGCTATTTACTATCTGGCTAATTTCCAGGTAATTGATAGTTATGCCAACACCATAGCCAATCATAGCCAGAACCACATAAAAGCGGGTAGACTTCTCGGCATTCAGAACACGCATTTTAAAAAGTGCCATGCCTAGCAGCATCATGCTAAGAATGTCCCATATTTTCAGGCGATAGATATACAGCGATTGCTGTTTTTCGATATGCGGTGCCAGAGAACGTACCATATCCAGGTAGCCCTTGTTCATACCTGCTATTCTACGCTGAAACTCTCCTTTTGAAGGCTTGCTATCGCTCATGAGCTGATTCCACTCTTCCTGTCCTCTTTTTAGCGGAGTGCTTGGTTCTGTACCTGCTGCTATTGCATTTTCAGCAAGAGCGGCTCTTTCTTTAAGGCCTGCCACGGTATTGTATTCTCTTTGGTGTACCAGGGCACCTATCACAAACAACACGCATGCAGCAGCAATAAGAAATTTTGGTGCCATATGCCTGAGCGGAAATAAGAACAGCCCCATCAATCCATAGGCATATAAGATATCTCCAGGCCATAGGAATACATAGGCATGCACCATGCCAAAGAATAACAGCCACAGAACTCTTCTATAATAAAAATCGGCAGCTTTGATGCCGGCTCCTTTTTCTTCGGCTTTGGCTATAAAAAGAATAACACCTGCCCCAAACAGCATGGAAAAAATAGCACGCATGGTGCCTTCAAAAAACAGGCTGTTAATCTTCCAAACCAGCAAATTAATTTCGGTGGCGGCACCTGTTACAATAGGATTTATGTGAGCGGGCCATGGCAGGCCAAAATGAACAATATTTATAAGAAGAATACCCAAAAGGGCAATACCTCTAAGTATATCAAGCGAATTAATCCGTTGCTTCTGTGCCACAGGTGCCACGGTGCCGGTTTGATTTAACATATGATGCTACAGCAAAAAAGTAAGCCTATTGGTACAGAAACAGCATAGATGCCAGGTTTTAAAGAATATGTTGATAAGGCTGGGAAAATGAAAAAGTGCAACAACGCATAGAGTTAGCCTATCTAATACAAATATAAAAATTTCGCCCAATTTTAATAATCCTTCTTCCAACAGTTTAAGTCACCTCTTTAAACCTACAAAGATATAACAGACACCAAGGGAATCCCCTTCGAAACCTGTCAGGACTTCTGCTGGAAAACTAACCGCTAAAAATGCTATTGACTAAGGTCAAATAAAGAAACCTCTAAGTCTATCTTGTGAAAAGAATCGACCTCCTTACCCATTAAATTGAAATGTTTGTACAGGAGCCTTCCGCTTTTGACTTGTTCATCTTCTTTGTACCAGGGGTACTGGTGCTCATAATCACCTATTTGCATGTCCATGAACGGATCTGTGACAAACCAAACCCTGCTACTGCCTACTGCATCTGAGTAATAGGGTTTGAGCTGGTTCATGTATTCGGTGGCATTTTTTGATTTACTCCGCAGGTCCGGCAACTGATTCGCCCCTAATTGAAGCTGACAAACCTCATTGTAGTAGTTGTAAACATGTTCTATATTCCAGTACACATACACCTGATCCCCTTTCTGCATGTGTTCTTTGATATAAAGAAAACCCTCACGGTAGTACGATTTTTTAGTATCAGCAAACATATCTGTGTTGATCATCTGCATGCTTGAACGATACAGAGGCCACAGGAGCAAAAGTACAGGCAACACATAGCGAAGTCGGCCAACTACTGCCGGTAAGGAATAGGTTAGCTGCTGGCAACCTTGCGCAATAAGGATCAAGGGTATTGGCGCCAGGAACACCAGCAGCCTATCGAATAAGGGATACTTTTCAAGTGTGGCAGCTATAATTGTTAGCACAAAGGGCAGCAGCAATACTAAAAAATCTTTTTTATCACTGCGGAAGTAAGAAACATACCCCATCGTCCAGCATAAAAAAAACAAAGGAGCCATTTGAAGAAAGAACCGCAACACCGGTTGCCGGACAGATTGAATCTGATAGGCATTCCACAAAACACTCATCGGGTACTTCAGAAAAGCATACAGCGCCTGAAACAGCCAACGGCCTACTTCTGCCACTGAAGCATTATGTGGTAAAAAACCTCCCCGTTTTCTGAACCACTCCACCAGCCAGTTGGCATCTGTCTGTTCAGAAATAAACAGGTAAAAAACTAATCCGAAGCTTAAAAGCCAAAGGGAAAAGGGGATAGATGAATAAAATAGCCTGTGCCAGTCTTTTTGCAGCAGATAGAAGAGAACCAGACCTGTGGCAATACCACCCAAAACAAAAACAGCAGTAAAGGAAAACCAGAAGATTATTGCTCCCCATATTCCCCACAACAGGAGTGAACTTAAATTAAACCTATTGCTGTAGCGGGTATAGAGGTACAGAGACACCATAGTAGCCAACAATTCGGTGCTATACTGCTTTATTTCTACGGCATGATAGATCAGTGCCGGTGCAAGTGCTAGTATACCCATGGCGAGCATAGCCCCGAGCGGCTTGAGAAAGTAACGTGATACCGGCATAAAAAAGAGCAAAGAAGCAATACCACTTAAAAGGGGCACTAAGCGCAGGGCCATTTCTGCTTTGCCGAACAACAGCACAGATAGCCTTACCAACCAAAGAAAACCAATGGGTGCCTTCTGTTGGTAATCAAGCGGCCCTGTGGCCAACTCCAAAAAATTCATCCTGATCAGGCTGGTGGCGAGGTATATTTCATCATTCCAAAGCGACCTGTTATCAATAAAATGATACAATCTTAAAGCAATGCCAATCCCTATCAAAGACCAGATAATTATCATTGTTAGTTTAAGTGATTTATCTGTAGAGCCTGACAGATCTTCGACTGCAGGGGAGGCAGGGAAAAAAGTTCTAAAGGAAGTCAACATAGCTATGGATTAAAAATTGCTATTTATGCTGGCTGCATTATCTCTTTAAAAAAGGATGTGTAAGAAAATTACCACTGTTCAGCACTTAACCAAATGATCCGCTTATGACCAGCAGGATATAGAGTAGCATGATGATAAATATTATCTGAAAACGATCATTTTCCGCTGTGGCTGTCTCTTCCTGTTTTTTGAAATCAGATGGTGCTCTATTCAGGTCCCGCAATTCAAAAACAGAAGTAAATGATACCATAAAGACAGTTTCTGGGCTTCATAAGCAGCCTACATTAAACCCATAAGAGATTTAATTGATGCTGCAGCTATTGGCTGGAAAAACTAAGAAGTGAGGCTCTTTAGATAAAACACTTACTTTCTCTGGCTTCATTGACCATATATAAGCTGTAAGTGTGTTTGTAGATATAAAGAAAAGCGCCACCTATAACAAGAAGTCAGTAGCTTCTTATCAGAAGGATCCTTCAGGGCGGAGTAGGTACGCTTTTGTTAATTAGGCTCATTTTGAGTCTAAATATAGGTTATTTTCAAACTTACGATGGCTATTTAAGAGTATTTTTTACTGGAAAAGAAGATTTGTTTTTGCCAGGATCAACACTAACTGTATGTTAAATGCTATTCTTTAATACACAAATCAACGCTTGAGATAATACTGAAAATCACCAATCTGTAAGAAAAAATTAGCAAGGCCTATCAATTTATCTCCCTGATAATTCAAACAAAATCTGGTTTAGCTTCTTAAAAGTATTATCAAGCATCTGATTCCATTAGAGGTCACATCAATTTCAGCCATAAGCTGTGGGGTATTTACTGTTGAACCTTAGTAGCTCATTCATTATGTTGAAAATTAAAGCTCTGATCATACTAAGTGTATTTTTAGTCTCCTGCGACAATAAAACGGCACCTGAAAATGTGCCAGATGCTGTAAAAAGCGGATTACAGGCGCAGTTTCCAGATGTAAGGGTATTGGAATGGGAGGCTATCGATCAAAATTACGCTGCAGAATTTAACATAGATAATATCCCTTATGAAGTAATGCTTAGCCGGGAGGGAAAAGTACTGATGTACAAGTACAACGTACTGGAATCCGAACTGCCGGAAGCCGTAAGGGCTACTATACGCAGAGAATATTCTGAAGTGCCTATTGCTGATTCAGAGGTCCTCATCTATGAAGGTAAAAAATACTATCAGGCGCAGTTTGACGATGAATTTCGGGATTACTGGCTGGTTTTTTCTGAAGATGGCAAGAGAGTTGATAAGCCAGGTTTTATGAAGTAGGTATTTTCCGAGTACTCCACATTGAATGTCCTTTGTTGCCAGGCTTTGCTCACAGAAAATGAACATACAGTTTTGGCACATATACTTTTAGTTGCAAGGACAAACTAAAACATATAATATATAATAACATACTAGCCACAGAATCACGTATTAATGCTTACAGGTAAACATCTTTTCTTTATCAACATGGGGCAGTCTTCTGAAGCAGCCCTAGGCAAACACTAAGCATATGATACTGGAAACCCTCAAAAACTATCAGCTTATCCTAAAGCAGGAAACAAGGTACAAAATTATTTTTCTGGAAATCAGCAAACCGGCACTACCAGGCGTATGGCGCTTAAAGAAATCCGTTGTATACAGCAAGCAGTTCAAAAAATTCAAGGTAACTAATAAAAGCGGTATCCCATGTCCTATCAACGTGGCATCAGAAGTTATCATGCTGCATTACCTGAAGTGGGGTAAACTACCCTTTAATACCTTCTTAGATATTGCCATTGAAGTAAAGGAAGTTGCTGATAAAATGAATGTAGAACCAGCACTGGTGTATATTAACCAGTGGAAAAATAGTTAAAAATATGGGCACAAGTGTACTGAGTAGGTAGCGGCAATGGCTATGCCTTCAGGCACTGTTCTCTGTTTGCGGTTGTTTAATATGTTTACTTAGCCTGCTGCTGCCCCCTAAAGTATACTTTTGAGACCAGACAATAAGCCATGCCTGCTCTCAAAGCTTTGCCGGAAAATTGCTTCTGAGCCTAAACTAATGCGTAATATTACGTTATATGCCTGCCTATTGTATTATTTAATATGGAAGAAGCGCACAGAAAGCGAGATAAAGACGCAATACAACACCTTTACGATAAAACGCTGCCGGCACTGGCAGCACGCATACATCAAAAACTTTTAGAAATCACGCCCCTATTCCACGATTTCCGCCTGGAAAAGGTCGTAGACACCTGGTCGAAAGATCCGGACGCTAGTGATGACACACCAATCAGCATTGAGAACGGGAATGTAAAGCAGATGGGATTAAGGCTGCGGCTGGAGGGTTTTCAAGGTGCAGCTGCACCACCTTTTGATATATCGAAAGATCTGCTTTTTGAACTAATGCAGGCTATGTACCAGGTGAGCCCGGACAGGAACGGCGACAAGATAGAAAAGTATTATTACCAGCCATGGACAGAAGCTGAAATAGAGGAGGTTGCGCAAAGGTGGTGCAATGAACTAATTGATGAAATTACAGAGCGACTGGAGAGTATGATTTAACAGGCGCAGCTACTTAAGCTCCGGAAAACTGCTGCACCCCAGCCGTTCTCCGCAAATCATCATGAACCGCCTGCAGCAGCTGGATAAAAAATATTTGTTTCTGTGCTGGAGCAGAAACCTAATGTAAGCCATCCACTACAACTTCTACATAAGGAAATAATCAGATCCTTTCATACAGGCGCACCTGCTGCTATTGTTGAATAAATTTTTGATACAAAATCTAATTGCAACCGTATTTAGTCGTTATCTCTATTAAGCTGACTGGAAGCTGAAAAATGAATGTATTGGGAACGCCTGTCCCGGCAGATGAAGACAGCTGTCGGGGTCAGGAACATCATTTAGTATCCTCAGTGAGTAGATTTCCGTAAAGGGTTTACATTGTTTTTTTAAACTTATTTTTTTATGAAAACCTTATTAAGCATTCTCTTCTGTTCTATTATTAGCCTGGGTTCATACACTGCACATGCCCAGAAATATTTTGCCATTGGCCCTAAAGCAGCATTCAGCGTAAATCGTTTTGAAGATGTTCGTACTGACGATAACATTACCTTTGAGAACTTTCAGACTGTATCTGCAGGAGCATTTGCACGCTTAAACCTGGGTAGGCTGTACGTTCAGCCAGAAGTATACTTTCTGGTAAAAGGGGCCGATTATAACCTGGCAGGCACCGTAAGGGAAACAGGCAAAATACGTATCAATACCTTCGAGGCTCCGGTGCTCCTGGGGTATTACCTGGTAAGAACTGATGCCTTCAATATACGGGCTTTAGCCGGCCCCGTCTTCAACCTATATACCAAAGAGACGGAGAATGATCTAGAGGTGCTTGATCCCAACCGCTACGACTTCGACAGAAACGTTAACAGCATGCAAGTAGGCTTAGGAGCAGATATTTTGATGTTCAGCCTTGATGCCCGTTACGAATATGGCTTATCCAGGTTAAACACGGAATCAGGAATAAGAGCCAGCCAGATTATCTTTAATGTTGGATATAAACTTTTTGAAAGGTAAGGCAGGCTTTCTACTCCACCACGCACAAAAAAACAGGCCCTAAATTCTATGGCCTGTTTTTTTTATAGCATAAGAGTTGCGCTTAGGCAAATGCTTAATTTTGATAAGCTAAATATTCTGCTTCTTAAGCTCCTTTACAGCATAATCTACAGCCCTGGCAGCAAGTGCCATGTAGGTAAGCGATGGGTTTTGCGTTGCCGTAGAGGTCATGCAGGCACCATCTGTAACAAATACATTTTTGCAGGCATGCAGCTGGTTCCACTTATTAAGTAAAGAGGTTTTAGGATCATGCCCCATGCGCACACCGCCCATTTCGTGAATATCAAGACCAGGCGCCTGTTTAGAATCCCTCGCCTGGATATTGGTAAAGCCGGCATTGGTAAACATCTCCGTCATTTGCTCCATATAATCCTCTACCATCTTCTCATCGTTCTCATCATAATCGATTGAGACTCTAAGCTGTGGCATGCCAAAAGAATCTTTATTATTGGAATCCAGCGCTACATAATTGCTCTCTTTCGGAATGGTTTCGCCCATTATGTGAGAGCCCACGTGCCAGCCACCCAATTTTGGGTTGTGCAGGCTTTCCTTCAGGCTTGTGCCCATGCCTTCGTGGCTGGAGCCTGAATTACGGCTGGCGCTAAAGCCTGCTGCATAGCCACGCAGAAAGTCAGTTTCCTGCTTGTAAACGTTGCGGAAGCGTGGAATGTACGGACTGTTGGGCCGGCGGCCTTCGGTGGTAGAATCTAGGTGTCCGTCGTACTCGGCAGATACCCTTGCCCTGTAATTGTGGAAGGCAACATATTTGCCCATGAGTTCATTGTCATTGCCTAAACCATTAGGAAAACGGCTGGAGGTTGAGTTCAGCAGGATCAGATTTGTATTAAGCGCCGCAGCATTTACAAAGATGATGTTTGCATAATACTCCATCTCTTCCTTTGTATTCGCATCAATTACACGCACACCGCTTGCTTTGCCTTTTTGCTCATCGTAAATGATGGAGTGCACTACCGAATGCGGACGCAGGGTCATAAGTCCGGTTTTGGCAGCCCATGGCAAGGTAGATGCATTGCTGCTAAAGTAGCCGCCAAACGGACAACCACGCTCACAAAGGGTACGGTGCATGCATTGCGCACGCCCCTGCTCCAGGTGTATGGGCTGTGGTTTAGTGATATGTGCCGCCCGGCCCATGATTACCTGCCGGTCTTTATATTTCTTGGCCACCTGCCCCTGGAAATAGCTCTCCACGCAGTTCATCTCATGCGGAGGCAGAAACTCACCATCGGGCAGCTGCGGAATGCCATCCCTGTTGCCGCTGATACCGGCAAACTTTTCTACGTAGCTGTACCAGGGAGCCAGATCGGCATAGCGGATGGGCCAGTCTACGGCAAAGCCATCGCGGGCAGGGCCCTCAAAATCAAAGTCGCTCCAGCGCTGGGTCTGGCGGGCCCAGAGCAACGATTTGCCCCCTACCTGGTAGCCCCTGATCCAGTCGAAGGGCTTTTCCTGTACATAAGGATGCTCTTTATCTTTTACAAAAAAATGCTCGGTGCCTTCATAAAAGGCATAGCACTTGCTAACGATAGGATTTTCATTTCGCACCGCCAGCGGCAGCTTACCCCGGTGGTCAAATTCCCACGGATTTTTAGTTGCCGTAGGGTAGTTTACATTATGCTTTACATCGCCGCCACGCTCCAGTACCAGGGTTTTAAGTCCATGCCCGGTAAGCTCCTTGGCTGCCCAGCCACCACTGATACCCGATCCAATAACAATTGCGTCAAATGTTCTCTCCTTCGCTGAATCGCCGTTAATATTTGCCATGCTTTGTTAAGAAATGGGGGTTGATGATTGTACAGGAACACAACCAAGGTAACGGCCAGGCACCATCTCGTATTTGGTAATGTTGGTCATCATGTATTCCGAGGTCATGTAACCCTGGATGGTGAGGCCTTTTACAAGACCAAAGAATTCTTTCTGATCTGTGCCTTCTGTTTGGCTCATTTGCTCCAGGATGGCTGTTCTCTCCTCCATGCTGGCTGCAGCAAATGCTTTGTTATATTTCTTATCCGACAGCTTTTCAACCTGGTTCAGCCCTTTTACCAGGGCTTGCTGTGCATCTTCTTCAAAGCAGTCGGCCACCATTTTATGAACGTACGCATGCACTTTCAGCTCTTTGGCACCCGGGGTGTCGGTAGTGGGAATGAGCGTTTCTACGATTTCCGCCAACAAGTCTTCCTGTTTTGCTGATAAAAGTGGATCAGTTGCCTGAACCGCTGTTTCCTTCCAGCCGCTTGTATCACAGCCCGGCAGCACCAGCAAGCCGGCAGCAACCAGTGCCATGTTTTTTAGCGCAATTCGTCTATTCATCTAAGGGTGTAAATTTTTGAATCAACATCAGAAGTAAGAGCCTCATGCCTGTTGTCAGTACACTAACAGGATACATGAAACCAATAAACAAGATACGCAAAAAACGGCCTTTTCCGAAAAATCGTTCTTATGCACAGCTCAATTGTAATATTTTTTAGTTGTTTTTCTAAAGTTTTCAATCGGCTATTCTCCAGTAACTGCTGCTTTAGCTCCTGTGATAAATAGTGTTGCATAAAGTTGGCTTTAACAGCCACTCTTTCTACAACAATAGCACCCCCTGATGCAAGGCTAAATCAGCAGAAGAGCCTATCTCATGCTACATATATTTTTGCAGATAATTATCGGAAGAGACAGCAAACAGCTGCATAACTTTATATTACAAATTAGCAAACGTGTTAGCAGCTGTTAAGAAGCCAAACAAGGCTGGCTTCCCATGAGGTGCAAGTTCAGATTTCTTTTACATAAGGAGCATGCTACAGTTGCTCCAAAGCAGTTACAACACACCAACGATCCTGTTGTATTTTATCCTGCTAAAATTGATAAGAATCACTACCCTACTTGATTCTTATCATTGGGTTAGCAGCGATTCATATTTTCCTTTATGGCCATAAAAACAAAGGCAATTATACTAATTCATTTAAGGGAGGTTCTGCAAAGTTAGTGGGGCACAAATAGCAGTTAATTGTGGTCAATTGATCATTGAGGCGGTTTCTGATTAACAATTGATCGCCAACTAAGCTTCAGCTTCTGTATTATTACCGATATGGAAAGAATTTTGATTAGCGGTGCTTCCGGAAATGTAGGTCAGGCAATACTGCAGCACTTTGCCCCTACCCAAGGCCAGGTTCTTTATATAGCCAGCAGAAAGAAACATATTGCTGATTCAAATCTCCTTTACTTTGATTTTGATGATCCGGAAGGCGCTGCACCCTCTTTCGAGAAGGTCGACACGCTCTTTTTACTCCGTCCTCCGCACATATCTGATGTAAAGGCCCATTTCCTTCCCCTTATTGCCAAGGCAAAAGACAAAGGGGTTAGCCACATTGTATTCTTATCCGTGCAGGGAGCAGAAAGCATTTCTTTTATACCTCATGCAAAAATTGAAAAGCTGATTGTGGAGAGCGGCCTCTCCTATACCTTCATCAGGCCCAGCTACTTTATGCAAAACTTAACCACTACCCTGGCCGATGGTATCAGAAATAACAACAGCATTTATTTACCTGCAGGAGATGCCCCTTTCCTATGGATTGATGTTGCGGATATTGGCAAAGCCATTGCTGCTGTTTTGGGCAACACAAAAGAGCACAGAAATAAAGCCTACACCATTACAGGAAATGATTTGCTGAATTTTGGAGAAGTTGCAGGGATGTTGTCTGCAGCACTGGGTAGAAACATAGCTTTCATAAGTCCCTCACCACTTATGTTCTTTCTCAGAAAAAGAAAGGAAGGCCTCCCCATTGCCTACATTCTGGTTATGATCATGCTGCACTACATACCCCGCTTTCAGAAGCCGCCACGCATCAGCAATGACTTGGCTGAGCTTACCCGAGAGGCACCAAACTCTATAGCCGACTTCATTAAAAAGCATGCAGAAGTCTGGAAATCTCCCTTAAATTTACCCGCTCAATTAGACTTATGATAGAGATCATTAAAGCAGACAACACGCATTTCTCCACCATCAGGAAAATTGCTTTAACAACCTGGCCTCCCACCTTTGGAGATATTCTTTCGGCAGAACAAATTGATTATATGCTGGAGTGGATGTACAGCATGTCTGCTTTGGCGAGCCAGGTGTACCAAAAGGGACATCCTTTTTTTCTTGCCAGGGAAAAGGATACGTTCCTTGGCTTTGCCTCCTGCGAACCCAACTATCAGAAACAGCCAAAGACGAAGATCCATAAAATTTATGTACTGCCTACCGCCCATGGTAAAGGTGCCGGCAAAGCCCTGATGAACCACATCAGCGAGTTTGCCCTGAAACATGACAACCCAAGGCTTACTCTGAATGTAAACAGGCTCAACAAAGCTGTTCAGTTTTATGAAAAAACAGGTTTTGAAATAGTAGGCCAGGAAAACATAGACATTGGCAACGGCTTTCTGATGGAAGACTACATTATGGAGAAGAGCCTTTGAACAAGTCTCTCTGCAGGTTAGTCTGCCAAATGTTCTGTAATAAAAAAGGAGCACCCGGTAAACGGATGCTCCTCTTTTGTAAGGTTACTAATATTCTTTAAGACCTGGATATACTTTACGACCTAGGCTTTGCCTGCTTAAATTCTATACCACTTAAGGTAAAGAGCGCCTGCTGGCCTTCGCCCTTATTGCCTTTGAAAACAAAGAACAGGTCCTGCACGCCCTCTGTTGGAACAATCGTAACTGGCACCCTGGGTGGTTTCGTATTCGCACCCATATTCTGTTGCTTGATCTCAGCACTTTCTCCAAGCAGTTTACCGGTAGGAGAGCCCAGGCGTACCTCTATTTTACCGCCTGCTGCATTCAGGTATTCTTTTGGCGCTACGGCCAGGAAATCCAGCTGGTTAACCCCCGTCAAATCAATCTGGTTGAACGCGATGTAGGAATCATTCTCCTGTACAATTATGATTTCCATCGGTGGCTCTTCCAACTTATACTTTTGAATACCTGCTGATAGCTGATTGGCCGTGGCTGGCGCTACAAACGGATGGCGAAGCAGCACTACCTTCTCTGTTGTTGCAGGTGGCACACCCTTAGCGCCTTTATCTGTATAAGCCATGCGCGCTAAATAAATACCCTGCCCACCTGCTTCTGCAGGTCCTTTGGCTATAAAGGAGCCTTTTAATGGTAAAGATGAGTCAGGTTTTTTTGTACCATCAAGACTAAGTACATATTTGATGATCTCTTTGGCATCATCCGGTGCTATTCCCGGGTGGGCCGACATAGCAACCTCACCCCAAACACCGGCACCACCCTGTATTACCTTGTTAGCCAATCGGTCTACAGCCCCGGCATCGCCCCTGTACTTTTGAGCCACTTGCTGATAAGAGGGGCCTATTGACTCCTTATTAATGGCATGACAGGCCTTGCAATCACTGCCTTCCATCAGCTTTCTGCCATGAGCAAAAGCAACAGCCTCGTCGGCGCCGCGGTGCCCTTGTGCAATGGCAATCTGATCGTAGCCCTCCTTCATGTAATCAATGGTAAAAGCAACCTCATCTGCAGAAATGCCACCATTTGCCAGGCTGCCATCTTCCTTATCGGTTACCTGCACCTGGTACTGGAATGGCTGGTTCGGGAAATAGAACGTACTGTTACTCCCTGCCATGGATAGGCCCAGTTGCGGAGGCTCATTCCCTGCCACAAGTTCTACAGTGCTATTGGCTATTGCGCCCTGTCCATCTTTTACTACAAGAGTAGCTGTGTAAATGCCAGGCTTGTCGAGCGTCAGGCTTGGGTTTGGTTCATCAAAAGTTTTATAAACCTTACCATCCTGCCCAGTTACCTTCCACTCATACTTTAATTCATCCCGGTCCGGATCATGAGTGCCGGCAGAGGAAAGCTTCACCGTTAGCGGAACACCACCCGCTTTGGTATCACTAGCCAATTGTATTACTGGTGTACGGTTACCGGCATTGTATTCAATCTTCACCAGTTTTGCAGTAGGGTTCTGCTGAAACCAGCCTTCGCCATAATCAAGCATGTACAGATCGCCCTCAGGACCAAACTCCATTTCCATGGGGTTATTAAACTTGCTGCCTGGCATAAAGGGCTCCATGCTCACCAGATTTCCCTCTTTATCCATTGTAACGGCCATAATCCAGCCGCGCATCCACTCGTAGATAAAAAGCTTACCCTCATAGTAATCGGGAAATGGACGCGCTGCACCCTTAAATTGATCAGTATAGTAAACAGGTCCAGCCATCGCAGTTCTGCCACCACTTCCTACCAATGGGAATTCTTCAGACTCATCATAAGGATACCAGATAAATGCCGATTGAGCCGGGGGCAGCTCCTGTAAACCAGTATTATTAGGAGAGTTGTTGACAGGTTTGGCAGGATCAAATTTAGCGCCAGCCTTTTTGGTGGCAAAATTAACTTCTGCATAAGCCTTATTATTGCCAATGAAATGAGGCCAACCAAAGTTGCCTGCTTTTCGTGCCTGGCCAAATTCATCGTGCCCGCGTGGTCCTACAGCCAGCGAATCCTTATTGGCATCCGGCCCAACATCTCCCCAGTACACAAAGCCTGTTTTCTTATCTACTGAAATCCGGAAAGGATTGCGGTGGCCCATCGTATAAATTTCCGGGCGTGTGTTAGGGGTTCCCTTAGGGAAAAGGTTTCCTTCCGGAATAGTATACGTACCGTCTGCTTCGGGGTGTATGCGAATAATTTTACCGCGCAGGTCGTTTGTATTGGCAGAGCTCTTCTGGGCATCCCAGGGACTACGGCCTGGCCGCTCATCTATTGGGGCATAACCGGTTCCAAAAGGGTTGGTATTATCACCGGTAGATACATACAGATTTCCCTTTGCATCAAAAGTGATAGAACCGCCGGTATGGCAGCACTCCTGTCTCTGCACCGGTACTTCTAATATTACTTTCTTGGAAGCCATGTCTAACTCATTATTCTTCAGAACATAGCGGGCAAGTACATTTTTCTGCTCATCGCCGGCTGGAGCGTAATACAGGTACACCCATTTATTCTGCTGAAAATTGGGATCTAAGGCCAAACCCAGCAAGCCATCTTCGGCCTCCTTTTGTTTGCCGTCTTTAGGCAGGTATTTGGTATTTACCGGAATATGCCCTGCAATGGTAGTTTGTTCAGTAGCAGGATCGTACAGCTTTACATCGCCCTTACGCTCAATAAACAGCACCCTGCCTTGTTCCATCACAGCCAGCTCATAGGGCTCGTCCAGGTTATCTACCAGCACCGTTTTAGTAAAGCGGTTTTCATCTGGCACCCGCTTGGTACGGGCAAGGCTAAAATCAGGCTTTTTAGGACTATCGCCGCCCACAGCGTACTGAATACCGCCCAAAATGTGCTGCAACACCAGGGGTTCTGAAAAGCTCTCATCAGTATGGCCAACGCTGGTATAAAAAGCCCTGCCACCATCATACTCATGATACCAGGCCATAGGATGGTTGTCGCCATTGGTGCCACCCTCATAGCTCTTTTCATCGATATCCATCAGCACGCGCACGTCTGTATTCATATCTTTGAAATTGTAGAACTCATCTTCACGCTCCCATTTATCGGGCAGCGGGGCAGTAGCAGGATGGCTCTTATCCAGCACCCTGAAGGTACCCTTCAGCACGTTGGGGTTGTTGGGATGGCTCTCGAAATAAGCACCGGCAAGTTTTCCGTACCAGGGCCACTCATATTCTGTATCGGCAGCGGCATGTATGCCTACATAGCCTCCCCCAGCCTGTATGTAGCGTTCAAAATCGTTTTGCTGCTGCTTGTTCAGCACATCTCCGGTGGTGTTCAGGAAAATAACAGCATGGTAATTTTTCAGGTTTTCTTCCCGAATGTCTGAGGCATCTTCGGTAGTATCAACTACAAAGTTTTGCTCCTGCCCCAGCTTTTGAATGGCTGCCACACCTGCCTCAATAGAAGCATGCCGGTAGCCACCGGTTTTTGAAAACACCAGTACCCTTGGTTCCTCCTTTTCCGAAGAACAGGAGAGCAGCCCAAACAGCTGAAAGCTCAGCAGCAAAAGCCAGCAGAGCCATCTGCCGGCAGTGGAACATCGATTCATATAGATTTGTCGGTTGTAAATTCTTTCATTTAAAGCACTTCAGGAGCGCATGCCATTGAACAGCAACCTGCCAAAAGGCAAGCAGCAGTCTGCATTATGCATACCCTGTGATATGTCGTTGAAAAGACAAAGTGGAAAAATAAGGTTTTAAGCCCTTACCTACAACGCCACCAGGCATAAAAGCTGCCTGTAAGGCATTAGTTTTTTTTCAATTGCACCCTCTGCATAAAACACATGCGGTAAAACAATATTTCAACATTTTACCGCTCACCACATAAGCTTTGGCGCATCAAAGCGCCTGCCATACAAACATCAGACCGGTCAGCAGGTACACTCTCCGCTACTGCATCACATACTTCGATGAGTAAACTGCTCTTGGTTCCACTCAGTAAGTGTTGCTTTTAAATTTACTTAGGCGCTATTCCCGCTCACATTATAGCACAAAACAAATGGAGGTAAGAATTAGCCCCAAAAGGCTAAAACCAGGCCAGGCAAAAACTGTACATTAAATCAAATTTCAGATTACAATGATTTTCTGTACCGGAAGGTAATTAGGATGTAACACCGCTAACACTACCACGCCATGTTGCTAAAAAAGAACACTCCTCTTGAGATCGGACTCTTTGTATTAGCACTTCTCTGCCTGTTTGCTATTTCCTTAGGCTATGTTGATACCAGAACAAACCTGTTTCTGGTAGCAGCGACCTACTGCTTTACGGGCTTTGCCCTTACCAGCAAAGCGCTAAGATTCAGGCACCTGATAAGCAAACTGGTTTTTGTGGTGTGGATCTTTTCGCTGGCCCTTGTGTTTTTTTCTGCCATTGCAACGGCGCTTATTCCAAATTGGGAGCTTTATACCCTGTGGCTCGCCGGTATACTGATCTTTTTCAGTGCAGGGCAAAATGTGCTGTTGCAAAAGCAGTCGTAAATGGATTCTCACGCAATCTATTAACACAGCGGCACCCACAGTTCCATGCTCTTTCTACAAGTACAGGCATTCCCACTTGTGTCCACTACGTTAAGTCTCCCCATAGCTGTTTGCAAGCCGGAGCAGGCAAAACCATATCCAAGCTTTCTAAAGCGGTTCCGCTTTAATTCTGTCCCGACGAGTTGTTTTTTCAAACGATAGTCATGAATTCCTCTTTCAGCGACAGGGAAATCAACGACAACTAAGATACCTGCTGTGGGAGGAAACAAATGGTAACTGGCCTGCCAGCCTGGATCTTAGCGACCTTCCGGCAATTGAATAGTCAAATGCTTTATTTGCGCGCAAATTAGAGCTGCCTGTACCGGAGCCGCTGTTAAAAATTTTAGAGAGCAGGTTGAAAAACAGAAAGCAAGCTGCAAATACAGATATAAATTTTGCCGGATAGCAGGCATTTTTTATATTATACAATGATTGTAACTAAAACAGCTTTTCCGGAAAATTCTATACTCTACAGAATAGGCAAGCCCTTTGACTATGCCGACAGCTTCAAAGCCTCTTTCAAAGACCCGGATAAACACATAACAACTACAGAAGTGGGCAAGGCTTTCTTCTCCAGCGCCCCTGGATGGGTAGAACACCTTTTTGCATTTAGAAACAGCCTTGTATCAAGTATTGGGTTGAAAACTAGCAGTACTCACGGCAACAGGCAGGAGCTGCTTCGGGATTTTAGCTGCGAGCCAGGTGAGCAGTTGGGTCTGTTTAGGGTATTCTCAAAAACCAGCACCGAAGTTGTAATGGGAGCAGATGATAGCCACCTGAATTTCAGAATATCACTCTTACTGCAGGATAGCCTGACGGGGCCAGCGGAAAAACAGCTGACATTAAGTACTGCTGTAGAATATAATAACCGGCTTGGCAGGCTTTATTTTTTACCTGTTAAACCTTTTCACCTGCTTATTGTACCCGCTATGCTTAAGGCAATTACAAAGCAGTTGGAGAAACCGCGTGTAATTCAATTATAGGCTTCTGAAATTGCTTTAAATATAACCTTCCGCTACTTCCTCGGTTAATCAAAGCATAGGGCTGGCTTAAACAATGATTTGCTGGCCTTAAGGCGCTTTTATTGCTAATAAGTGAAGCTTAAGATGGTAAAATGTGTGTATCGCTACCGCCCCACTCCACCGTGAAAGGCATCAAAAATACCCTCCCCGGGTAAACCTAGGCCCATGCTTCCCGGGCAAATTATTTCTTTCAATAGGTTCAATCCGGCAGCAACCCAGTCAGAAAACCTGGTTATAAAGCAGTAACAGGCACAAACAAACCTCCGGTATTTACAGGTAATAGGGCAGCACCCTTAAAAGCACCTGTTTGGCTGGACTCCTGCTGAAATCAGTTTTTCCGCCAGCACTGATAGTTACTGTGCAGGATTGGCCAACCATAATAGCCAAGCGCACAATGAATTTCAGGAAATACTGGAAAGAGTTTTATGAATTCTTTCTGACTCCCAAAGATGAACCCAGGGAAAAGGTTCAATACCCTGGCCTGCTGCCGGCAGAAAGTGGATTTCTGTATGCAATTATTTTTGTATTGATATTTATATTGTTGTTTCTGGCACTAAATGCCTGATGGGGTAATAGGTGCGGCTGCCTCTAAATCTTATATTGCCTGCTAGAAGCCAGTGCAGCTTATTGTTTCAAAACATAAACTTTACCCACATTTTCCAGTAACGCTACACTTAAAGTTTAAACTTGATTTACAGAACAATTTTAATGAATTATCGTGTAATCGAGGATTGTGATGGGCCTTGCGGCAGGTAATAGTTCTGCAGCACATTGCTGTTTTAAGAATTATTTAATGTTATTAACTATGAAATATACTTATTCTAATTAATATTTGCACCCATTTGCAGAAGAGTTGTAAATTACCCTCTGATAGAAGATAGATCTTCCATTGCATGTCTGAAAAAATAAACAAAGAACATTGGGATTGGGAATTTGGCAGCCGCACCACCTGGTGGGGCTGGAGTGCAAAAGAACTTTGGGCCTATCGTAACCTGCTGGGCAGGCTGGTAAGGCGTGATTTCCTGCTGAACTACCAGCAAACAGTTCTAGGGCCACTCTGGATTTTATTCCAGCCTATCTTAACCCTCATTACCTATGTAATGGTGTTCGATAAACTGGTGGGCATTGATACAGGCAGTATTCCGCCGGTGCTCTTCTACCTGTCGGGCATTGTGCTCTGGAGCTTTTTCAGCGATAGCTTTAGCGGCACTGCTTTTACCTTTCGCGAAAATGCAGAGGTTTTCAGCAAAGTATATTTTCCCCGTTTGGTAGTTCCGCTATCAGTTCTTAGCACCCATTGCATGCGGTTTGTCATGCAGTTTTTGCTGTTATTGCTCGCCATGCTGTGGTATTGGGTGGTAGAGGGCACTACTTTCAGCTTCAATGCCTGGATATTATTTGTACCTGTTGCCATAATACTAATTGGCAGCATTGGCCTGGCGCTGGGTCTTATCTTTTCGGTGCTAACCGCAAAATACCGCGATCTGGCCAACCTGGTGCACCTGGGCATCCGCATGATGATGTTCCTGACCCCGGTTATTTATCCGCTGGCTATTATTCCGGAAAATGTACGCTGGCTGGTGCTATGGAATCCGCTTACCTCTCTTTTCGAGGTATTCCGCTATGCCATGCTGGGCTCGGGCACTATTGATTTATTGGGTTTAGCCTACAGTGTTGTGGTTAGCCTGGTACTGTTGCTGGTGTCTTTTATGGTATTCAACAAGCAGGGCGATAAGTTAATTGATGTAGTTTAAAACTCTGATTATGTCCGACGTAGTAATACAGGTTGAAGATTTGTCGAAATTTTACCGGCTTGGCACCATTGGCACCGGTTCCTTAAGACAGGATCTGCAGCGCTTCTGGACCACCAAAGTCCGGGGAAAGGAAGATCCGTTTTTTACCCTTGGCGAAGGCGAGGATGCCGACCACAATTCCAGGTATTTATGGGCCCTCAAGGATATAAACTTTGAAGTGAGGCAGGGCGAAGTGTGGGGCATAGTTGGCCATAATGGTGCAGGCAAGTCTACCCTGCTAAAGATACTCTCGCGCATTGTACGGCCTACCCAGGGCGTAGTGCGGGGCAAAGGAAAGATCAGCAGCCTGCTTGAGGTGGGCACCGGCTTTCACCAGGAGCTCACCGGGCGCGAGAACATCTACATAAGCGGCTATATTCTGGGCATGAAAAAAGAGGAGATCCGCAGCAAGTTTGATGAAATTGTTGCCTTCTCCGGCATCGATAACTTTATAGACACACCGGTAAAGCGTTACTCTTCGGGCATGTACGTGCGCCTGGCCTTTGCTGTAGCAGCCCACCTGGAGCCGGATATCCTGATTGTGGATGAAGTACTGGCCGTAGGCGATGCCGAGTTTCAGAAAAAGTGCCTGGGCAAAATGCGTGATGTATCCCGCACCGAGGGCAGAACCATTATCTTCGTGAGCCATAACGTTCATGCAGTAAACAACCTGTGCAACAAAGCCATTTTACTACAGAGAGGCAGGTTACAGGAAATGGGCGATGTGCAGTATGTGGTACACAAATATGCCAGCAGCACCAGGTCTAACAACCTGCGCCAGGTATGGGATAAGCAGCAGGATGCGCCCGGCAACAATATGGTACGCATCAAACACATTGAGCTTGTTCCGCAGCTGAAAGGCGATAACAAGCTGCTTGATATACGTACCCCCTTTACCATTCGCTTCGAGTTCTGGAATAACCTGGATAATGCAGACCTGATCACGGGCCTTCACTTATTCACCCCTTCCGGCGACCTGATCTTCGATCTTGTTTCCAACTCAACTGTCTGCGATAAAGGAATTGTTGCAGGCGAGTGCCACATACCAGGTAATTTCCTGAATGATGGCACTTACTATTTCTCCCTCATCATCATAAAAGACGTATCCGATATTCTTTTCTATCATGAAGAATGTATTACGTTTGATGTGGAGGATTTCCGGGAAGAGCATCAGCCATTCTGGAAATGGGAGGGCTTTGTACGGCCCAAGTTTCCTTTCAAAATAGAACAACCCAGTAAAATAGCACTTGCAGAAAAAAGCAGGTAGCCCCATGGCGTTTCCACCCTATCACATACAACACATTTACCTGAACCAGCAACAGGCAATGCCCTCTCTTAGCCCGGCAGAAGAGGGTCACTACCTTGTATTTTGGTGGGAGGAGCTGCCGCTGGGCCATGTTTTTATTGAACCGGGCCAAAAAATAAGCGAAAAGGAGTTCTATATAAAATTGGCTGCGGCCATAGCCCATGCCGTAGAACAATATGCTAAAAAAAGGGGAATGGAAGCGGAAGCCAAACGCTGGAGCCTGGCACTGCAAAAAGGAGATGTTGCAGGGAGCACATCGCTGCTCAACGGCATTTTAAACCCGGATCTCCTGCAGGGCCTGCCGGCAGAAGTGCCTGTATCCGTTATCATCTGCACCCGCAACAGGGCCAGTTCTTTAAACCATTGCCTGGAGTCGCTGCACCGCATGACGTGCAGGCCGCAGGAAATTATTGTGGTAGACAATGCTCCTGCCGATGCCAGTACGGAAAATGTAGTAAAAAAACACCAGGGGGTAATTTATTGCCTGGAGCCAACACCTGGCCTGTCATATGCCAGGAATACAGGCATCAAAAAAGCAAAAGCACCTTTTATTGCCTTTACCGACGATGATGTAAGCGTACACCCGCACTGGGTGTACCGGGTGTGGCAGAGCTTTGAACAAACAGGTGCTGCTGCCCTTACCGGACTGGTAATTGCTAATGAGCTGGATACGGAAGCACAGCTAATCTTTGAAAAACACTGGAGCTTTAACCGCGGCTATGTGGATAAGCTTTATCATGAGCAGTATTTTAAAGATACCCTGGCCATTGGTCCGCCCGTTTGGGAGATTGGTGCAGGTGCCAATGCCGCATTTCAAAAAGACATCTTTGAAAAAATTGGTTATTTTGATGAACGTCTTGGTGCCGGAGCCTCCGGCTGCAGCGAAGATTCGGAGCTCTGGTACCGGATTCTGGCAAAAGGATACAGCATTTGCTACACCCCCCGTGCAGTGGTTTACCATGGGCACCGCAACAGCCTGGAAGCGCTGCACCGACAGCTGTTCAGTTATATGAAGGGATTTACAGCAGCTGCGCTGATTCAGCAGGAGCAATACCCGCAGGCTCGCTATAAAAAGCATTTATTCCGGGCACTGCCTAAGTATTATTTTTTCCTGATTCTGCGGGGATTTCCAAACTATCGTTTCCGCCATAAAACCCTATGGTCTGAAATAAGGGGTGTTGGCAGCGGTCTTTTATTTTACCTGAAGAACCGCCGGAAGCCCTCTTTTTCTAAAAACACTGCACAATGACCGAAAGTAATAAGCCCACTCCTGCTCTGGCTTCCGTGATCATTACCTGCTATAATCACGGCAAATACCTGGCTTATGCCATTGAAAGTGTTTTACAGCAGTCATATCCTGCTGTTGAAGTGGTGGTGGTAGATGATGGCTCCAAAGACAACACCAGAGCAGTGGCGGAATTTTTTCCGCAGGTTGTTTATGTATACCAGCAGAATCAGGGCCTTTCTGCCGCCAGAAACACAGGGGTGCAGCATTGTAAAGGCGAGTATGTGGTATTTCTGGATGCCGACGACTGGCTGTACCCGAATGCCCTGGAGGTAAACTACAATTACCTGCAGCAACATCCCAATGCTGCCTTTGCCTCTACCGCCCACAACAAGGTGTATGAAAAAGAGAACATCACCCGGGAGGATTATACAGAAGTGCTCTCAAACCATTACTACGTAATGCTGCATGGCAACTACATTGGCATGCATGCAACGGTAATGTACCGCAGCCGGGTATTCGATGAGTTTCTGTACGACACCAGCCTGAAGGCCTGTGAAGACTATGATTTTTACCTAAGAGTAGCCAGAAAGTACCCAATCGTACACCACAACGCCAACACAGCTGCCTACCGCCAGCATTCCACCAATATGTCGGGCAACGATCCGTTGATGCTAACCACTGTGCTGCAGGTACTGGAAAAGCAGAAAAATGATTTACAAACACTGGAAGAACATCAGGCCTACAAGCGTGGTATAAAGATCTATAAGAAGTACTACTGTGGTGAATTGTATGATAAACTGATCCGGAGAAGCATTAAGCCTACGCCGGCAGCCATTCAGATGCTTGCTGTTCACCAACCAAAAATGTTAGTTAGCTACCTATTAACCGGCAATAACTCCTTGACAAAGAAATTCATCAAAAAGAACATTGCTCCCTTTGCGCTAAAGGGGCTGCAAAAAGCGGGTCTTAGCACCTTTGCGCTAAGATCACTGCATAAGGCAGGCCTGCATAAATACTTCAAACCTGGCATAGGCAAGGTAGATGCAGGAGACCTGGCACGGCTCACCCCACTGGATGTGAGCTTTGGCTACGAAAGGGGCGGCCCGATTGACCGCTACTATATTGAAAATTTCATGGAGCGGGAATCTGCCAGCATCAGTGGCCGTGTACTGGATATTGGCGATAACACCTACACCCTACAGTATGGTGGTAGTAAAGTTACCAAAAGCGATATACTACACGTAGAAGAAGGAAACCCGGATGCAACATTCATAGGGGATCTCAGCAATGCTCCACACATTCCGGATAACCTCTTCGACTGTATTGTACTTGCCCAGACCCTGCACCTTATTTACGATTTCGAGGGGGCCGTAAAAACCTGCTATCGCTTGTTGAAACCGGGCGGCACCCTGCTGCTTACCGTGCCCGGCATTACACCAATAGACCACGGCGAGTGGAAAAAAACCTGGCTATGGTCTTTTACCGAACTTGCCATGCGCAGGATGTTCGAAAAATGCTTTCCTTCCCAGCAGGTAGAGTTTCACACCTATGGCAACGTATGGGTGGCTACAGCATTTATTCAGGGCATGGGCCTGCCAGAGGTAAAGAAAGAACAGCTGGATTATGAAGACCCTCACTATCCTGTTATCATTACGGTTAAAGCCACTAAGCCTAAACTGGGATAAGCAATGAAAAAGTGGCTGTGGAAGCTAAAGAAAAGCTTAACGCATCAGGCGGTGGTACTGATGTACCACCGCATTGGTACCACAGACACCGACCCCTGGGAGCTGGCAGTAAGTCCCCAAAACTTTGAGCAGCAGCTGCAGCTGCTTGCCCGTATGGGCATTACCACCTCTGCCAATAGCCTGCTAAGGCAAGTGGAACAAAAGAAGCTCCCCAGAAGAAGTGTGGTAGTTACTTTTGATGATGGTTATGCCGATAACTTTACAACTGCCCTGCCCCTGTTACAGAAATGGAAGATACCTGCTACCATTTTTGTAACTACTCAGAACATAGGCCGCCATAAAGAATTCTGGTGGGATGAACTGGAACGCATTGTGGTGCAAACGCAGGTACTTCCCCAACAGCTTAACATGCCAGTTGGGGAGCGCCTGTTTTCTTTCAACCTGATGGAGGAAACCAGCTTAACACCAGCACTTCATCAAAAGCACAGGGCATGGGTAGCCGCATCAGATGCACCCACCCTGCGCACGCAATTGTACCTGCAGCTTTGGGAACAGCTAAGCCCATTAACTGATCTCAAGCAGCAGCAGGCGTTGACAGATTTGCGTAGCTGGGCAGGCATTACTGAAGAGGCCCGGCCAGCCTATTGCTGCATGAGTAACGATCAGCTTAAGGCCCTGGCTACCGCAGAGGGAATTACCATAGGCGGGCACACCATGACCCACCCGGCCCTTGGCCACCATCCGCTGGAGCAGCAGCATAAAGAAATTTTGGGAGGTAAAAAGCTACTGGAAGAAATAACCCCTTACCCCATCACCCTATTTGCATATCCTTCAGGCAATTACAACGATCATTCTATCCAGGCCCTCAAACAGTCTGGCTTTAAAGCTGCTTTCACTACTGAGCACGCCCCTGTTTCAAAAAAAACAGAGCCGTTTCAGATAAGCAGGTATCAGGTAAATAACTGGTCAGCGGAGCAGTTTGAAAAGTACCTGACTTACTGGTTCAGACAATAATAGCTTATGACCCGGTTAACAAACCCGAAAATATCGATTATTACCTGCTTCCTGAATACGGAGCGCTACCTGGCGGAAGCCGTAGAGAGCGTTCTGGCGCAGGAATATAGCAATTGGGAGCTGTTGCTGATAGACGACGGCTCTACCGATAACAGCACAACTCTGGCAAAGAAATACGCTGCCCAATATCCCGGAAAAATAATTTACCTGGAGCATGAAGGGCACATTAACCGTGGTTCAAGCGCCTCCCGTAATGCGGGTATCGAAAAAGCATCAGGAGAATTAATAGCCTTTCTTGATGCCGATGATGTTTGGCGGCCACAACTGCTATCTCACCTGCTGGCATTGCTGCAGGAGCATAAGGTAGCCATGGTGTGCGAAGCTACTTTATACTGGTACAGCTGGAATCAGGATAAAAAAGACTGGCTGGTACAAATTGGCACCAGCCAGGACCAGACCTTTCTTCCGCCCCGCCTCATGACCGAGCTGTACCCGCTGCGCAACCAGCATGCTCCCTGTATTTGCGGCATTCTGATAAAGAAAGACATTCTCCAAAAGTGGGGAAGCTGGGATGAATCTTTTACCGGTATGTACGACGACCAGGTATTCCTCACCAAGATATACCTGCACGAAAAGGTCTATATCTCATCCAGCTGCAACAACCTCTACCGCCAGCATCCCGATTCTATGGTTAAAACCTCCTGGAGAACAAATTTTAAGGATGTAAGGCTGCAATACCTGGAATGGCTGGAGCAGTACTTGTATCAGGAGAACATAAACCACCCGGAAATAAACAGGCTTTTAACAGATGCCCTGATGCCTTACCGCAGGCCCATGCTCTATTTTTTTAAGCAAAGGCTGCCGCAGGAAGGTAAAAACATATTAAGTAAAATCAAGCGAAAAGCTCGTGCAAAAGCCAAAGCTATCGGTATTAATGCCCGTGCATAATGCCGAAAGGTTTCTTTCTGAAGCCATTGACAGTGTGCTGCAGCAAACCTTCACAGACTTTGAATTTATCATCATAGACGACGGCTCTACCGATGGCAGTGCTGCTATCATCAATTCCTATACAGACCCCCGCTTACGCTTCTACCAGAATGAAACCAACCTTAGCATAAGCCCTACCCTGAACAAAGGCATAGCCCTGGCCAGTACAGACTTAATAGCCCGCATGGATGGTGACGACATCTGCCATCCAGAGCGGCTGCAGAAGCAGTATAGCTACATGGCAGCCAATCCTGACTGTGCCATGGTAACCTGCCGGGCCAGGGTAATTACAGAAGAGGGACAGCTTGTACAGCAGGATGATTTCAAAAGCGACTACTACTACTACAACTCAATTTTCGAATCATGGATTTACCACCCTACGGTGGTTTTCCGCAAAGCTGCGGTGGAGCACTGTGGTGGCTATACAGTACCGCATTCAGAAGATTTTAAACTGTTCTCGCAGCTTTACAAGCGGTTTAAAATCCACACCCTTTCAGAAATCCTGCTTGACTACCGGGTAAATTCCCAAAGCCTGCACCAGGTGCAAAAGAAAAAGGAGTACGAGCAGGCACACCTTGAGCAGATCCTGCAGAACCTGAAATATTATGCAGGCAGCGACTTTACTATACCGGCTGCTTATATAGAATGCTACCGGCATAACTTTACCCCGCTGCTGGAAAAGGGCAGTATTGATAGTATTGCTGATTGCCTCCGGGTACTGCACTTTCTCACCGAAAGAATACTTGAAACCCCCAACCCTAACCGCGAACCCGCTGCCATTGTAAAAGCTGCTTTCTATAAGCGCAGGTTTATCCTTTCCTATTTTCTGCAATACCTGCCGCTATTGAAAGCCCTGCAGCTAGCAGCCAAAACTAATTCATGGGCGCTGGCAAAAAGAGTTTTTAAAAGCCGGATAAAAAGAGGGCTTTTGTAACTACCAGGCCTTCTAACCAAGCCAAAGCACGTCCTACACCTAACAGCTTCCCTTAGAATTTAACTCCGGAATAAGCAAGCATTACTATCCGGGGCAGCTTTCTGAAATTAACAGAAAGCTTAACTCCTCCCTTTTCTTCCACTGATAGCAATACTTCCATATTTTCTATTCATCTCAAAAACAATTAAGAGGCAAAGCTTCTTTCACTAATCTATGTGTACCCTTTACCACAAAATGCTCGTATCTGGTAAGCTGGTTTAAGTATAGCAACTGTTGGAACTACCCATTGGAGAGCAACCAACCTGGTGTGACAAGCACAAGCAATAGACAGTAATGATGGAATCTGTTGGTTCGAAAATATCAGTAATTACCTGCTTTCTGGATGCTGAACGCTACCTGGAAGAAGCAGTGGAGAGTGTTCTGGCGCAGGAATATACCAATTGGGAACTGCTGCTGATAGACGACGGCTCTACCGATAACAGCACAACTCTGGCAAAGAAATACGCTGCCCAATATCCCGGAAAAATAATTTACCTGGAGCATGATGGCCACATCAACCGTGGTTTAAGCGCCTCACGCAATGTAGGTATTGCAAATGCCTCTGGTGAGCTGATTGCCTTTCTGGATGCCGACGATGTATGGCTGCCGCAGCTGCTATCTCAGCTGCTGGCATTGCTGCAGGAGCATAAAGTAGCCATGGTTTGCGAGGCTACCGAGTACTGGTATAGCTGGAACGGCCAACAGGAAGACTGGGTTGGGCAGATTGGAATAAGGCAGGATAGCGTTTTTTCTCCTCCCCGCCTGATGACAGAATTGTACCCCATGACAACAGCCTCTGCGCCATGCATGTGTGGCATACTGGTAAAAAAAGACCTGCTGGTAAAATTGGGTGGGTTTGAAGAAGCCTTTACCGGCATGTACGAAGACCAGGTTTTTCTCTCAAAGTTTTACCTGCACGAAAAAGTCTACATTTCTTCCAGCTGCAACAACCGCTACCGCCAGCACCCCGACTCTATGGTTGAAAAGTCATGGAAAACAGATTACCATCAGGTACGGCTGCGTTACCTGGAGTGGCTGGAGCGCTACCTACGGCAACAAGATCTGCATTACCCCCAGGTAAACAGACTATTGCAAAAAGCACTGAAGCCATACCGCAGGCCCATGCTCCACTATATAGCCGACAGGCTGCCACAACAGGGAAAAGACCTGTTAAACAGAATCAGGAAGAAATTAAGTACTTAGGCAAGCGTGTTTGGCCTACTCTCCCTGAATGCTCTTGCGGAAAGGGAAGCAGGGTACAATGTATAGCTATACCGTTCCAAATAGAAAGTTATATACAAACCTGCCGTTTCTTCAGCCAGCCCTATATGATTACCCTTTCGTGGGTACGGCTTCATCATCATTTCAGGAGCGCCTGCAACAAAATTCATTAAAATTCGATTAAAAGAAATAGCAAGTCTGTGTGTCACAACATAGGTTTTGTTTTATTTACTTATCTTTAGGATAAATTTACCTTTTAAGGGAATTTTTTGGATATGCCTACAGCATCCAGCTGTATTTAAGTGTAATTGTGTGAATCGAATCCTGCTGAATCCTCCGATTATCAAACCTGTACCGCTATCGGTGCACAGACCCCTGTGGTCAGTCATGATCCCTGTGTACAATTGCAGCCAGTTTTTAAAGGAAACACTGCAGGCAGTACTGCAGCAGGATTCAGGGGAGGCACAGATGCAGATCGAGGTAGTTGACGATGCCAGCACCGATGCTGATGTTGAAGCTCTCGTTAAAGAAATAGGCAGGGGCAGGGTAGCTTACTACAGACAGGATCAAAATGTAGGCAGCCTTAAGAACTTCGAAACCTGTTTAAATCGCTCCCACGGACAACTGGTGCACCTGCTCCATGGCGATGACAGGGTGAGGCCCGGTTATTACCGGAAGATGGAGGAACTCTTCCAACGCTTTCCGCAGGCTGGCGCCGCCTTTTGCCACTTTCACTATATTAACGAAACAAGCACCGGCCTTCCCTACCAGTATCATACAGAGGCAGAAAAGGATTGTATCCTTGACAACTGGCTGGTACGCCTGGGACAAAAGCAGCGTATCCAATATTGTGCTATTAGCGTTAAACGGGAAGTGTACGAGAATCTTGGTGGCTTTTACGGCGTTACCTATGGCGAAGACTGGGAAATGTGGGTGCGTATCGCAAAAGAATATTCCATGGCTTATACGCCGGAAGTACTGGCAGATTACAGAACGCATCAGCTTTCTATCTCCGGCAAAGCTTTTGCAAGTGCAAAAAATATGCAGGACCTGCAGTGGGTAATCAATACTATTCAGCAGTATTTACCTGAGGCAGCCCGAAGCGGCGTTCGTAGACAAGCTCTTAAGTTTTATGCACATTATGCACTTAGGGTAGCTAACCGGCTCTGGCACTCATCTTACAATAGGCAGAGCGTTAAGGCACAGGTAAAAGAAGCGCTGCGCATGCACCAGGATTTTGCCATGTATTGGCAGATCTTAAAGTTATACACCAAAATGATGCTTAAATATCCGTGAAAGCAGGTATATCCATTGTAATCTGTACTTATAACGGCTCCTCAAGATTGCCAAAAACCCTGCGTCACATTGCTGAACAGCAGGTCAGGAGTGGTATTGGCTGGGAGCTGATACTCGTAGACAATGCCTCTACCGATAATTCGGCTGCACTGGCGGAGGAGGAATGGAGTAAGTACAACTGCCAGGCACATTTTGAGGTGGTGCATCAGCCTGTGCCAGGCCTCAGCTATGCCCGTGAAATGGGCTTCAAAACTGCACGGTACGACTACATCATTATGTGCGATGATGACAACTGGCTGTATAAAGATTATGTAGAGATTGCCTTTGATGTAATGCAGCAAAACCCCCTTTGTGCTGTATTGGGAGGACTGGGAATATTTGTGTACGAAACTACGCCTCCTTCCTGGCTGGCTGCTTATTCTTTATATGCCGGCGGCCCACAGGCGCCAAAATCAGGCAAAGTGGCTACCAACAGGCTGTATGGTGCGGGTAGCATCTTAAGAAAATCTGCTTATTACGCCGTATACAAGGCTGGCTTCCGCTCTTTACTAGCCGATAGAATGGCAGCCCAGCTTACCTCCGGTGGCGATCATGAGCTGTGCTATGGATTGGCACTGGCTGGTTACGAGATACGCTACGATGAGCGCCTGCAGTTTGAGCACTTCATCACCACCGACCGCCTTAACTGGCAGTATTACCAGCGTTACATCAAAGAAAGTGCCGGCTGCTTTGAGGTGCTCGAACCCTACAAGATACTGCTGGAGACAAAAAGCACAAAGCGTATAACTTTTTACAGGAAACTAAGCCGAAGCTTTTTTTACCATGTAAAGAAGTATATACCCCTCTGGTTGCACTACCAGTTCATGAATAAAAAGTCTGAAGAGGGCAAAATAACCCAGGTGCAGTGCATTATCCTTAAAACAAGAATCATATCCTATTTCACCGGTTTTGAAGCCCTGCAGCAGAACTTCGATCATGTGGTAGCACTCCGGAAGAAGCTCTGCAAAGAAGCTCCGGTAAAAAAAAAGATTAATACTTTTGTAACTGCATAAGTTTAAACGGTATAAGAGCATGTTTAAACCCCGTTTGCACCTGTTGCATACCGGTAAAGACCTGAACCATTTACCCGAAGATAAAGCCTTAAACCTACTGGCGCTGGAGAATTTGTTCAGCTCTTTTACACCGGTACTACAGGTAGAAGTAGCTGATGATCCGGAAGTGGGTATCATCAATTATGTAAAAGAAAAGCAGGCAACCCTTTTGGCCATTTTACCCCGCAAGCATGGCCCCCTGTATCACCTGCTGAACAAGAGCGTTACCCACAGGCTTGCTTTCCATACGCCTGTACCCATGCTGGTACTTAAGGAATTCTGATAATGGTATTTGTGGTGCCTTGTAGGCAAGCGGCACTCAGCACAAATATTTACAACCTGAAACATTATTCTGCCAAAGAAGCCCGTCAAATATTTTAACATTCCCTGATATACCGCTACTATCTTGGCTTAGTTATTGTAACTGGTATCGGTGGGGTTTAGGTTAGAAGGCCTGGTTACATTGGTAGCCGGGCTTTCGTTATTTACAGGGTCACCTTCAGTACACAGCGTTCGCCTTCCAGCTTTTTCACTTCTTCCTGAAGATCGAAAGCCTGCTTGGCTTTCTGCATAAGCTCACGGCTCTGAAAGTAAATTCTGCGGCGTTCCCTGGCTTCAATAAAGCGGCGCACATCCTGCTGGGTCTCCAGAATAAGCGGGGGCACCTGAAAAGGATGTCCTTCTTCGTCTTTGGCCACCATGGTAAAATAGCTGGTGTTGGTGTGTTTAACAAAGCGTTCCTTTACGTTTTCTGCCGTAACCCTTATGCCTACTACCATGCTGCTTTTCCCCACATAATTTACCGAGGCATTCAGCGAAATCAACTCTCCTACCTCTACGGGCTGCATAAAATCAACATTGTCTACCGATACCGTTACACAGTAAGCACCGCTGTGCTTGCTGGCACAGGCGTAAGCAACTTTATCCATCAGGCTTAACAGAATACCACCATGAATTTTACCACCAAAGTTGGCATAGGATGGTATCATCAGCTCAGTAAGGGTGGTACGGCTGGCACTAACAGGTCTTGCATCTTGTAACTGTTGCATGCTAAATGGGCGTAAAAAATAAGATCAGCTTAATTTATTCTGGCAATTATACCGCTCCCTGCAGGGCGGGATTGGCAGGCACAAAATATGGTACTCTTAAATATAAGGCATAGAAGCAAATCAACCCCCAATATTCAACAAAACAATATGGATAATCAGTAATACTACAATGCCTTTAACAGGTAAGCTCACAAGCAATCATGCAGTAAGCTGCTGAATTCTGGACTTATCGCTAAGCCACCAAAAACGTATGGCAAGAAGTATGGCAGCAACAGTAAGGCCGGTAAGCAGCCCCCACCACACGCCTACTATACCCAAATCAAAGGTAAAACCAAGCAGGTAGCCAAGGGGCAGGGCCAGTATCCAGTAAGCAAAAAGGGTTATCCAGGTGGGAACACGCACATCTTCCATACCCCTGAGTGCACCCAGCCCCACCACCTGTAGGCCGTCCGAGAGCTGAAAAAAAGCGGCAATTACCAGCAAGCCTGCAGCAATATCAATAACATTGGTGTTATCGATGTACAGGGTAGGCAGGAGGTGGCGCCCAAACAGGAATAGCAGCGCAAAAATCGTTTGCAACACCAGTACCAGTGCTGCAGCCGTTACAGCTGCTGTACGCAAGCCGGCCACATCTTTTCGCCCCAGCAGGTTACCCACCTGCACCGTTGCTGCTGCACTAATGCCAGAGGCTATCATATAGCTCATAGATGCCAGGTTGATGGCAATCTGGTGGGCAGCCTGGGCAGTATCGCTGATCCAGCCTGCCATGATAACGGCTCCGCTAAAAGCACCTACCTCAAAAGTAAACTGCAGCCCCATAGGAATGCCCAGCTTTATCAGCTTTACCGACATTTTACGCCTGAAGCGCTTAAAGCTGAAGTACTCTCTGTAAGGCTCAAAAAGCGGGCTTTTATAACAATAATAGGCCATGCCAATTGCCATCATTACCCTGGCGAGCAGTGTTGCCCAGCCGGCACCAGCCAGCCCAAGGGCCGGAAAACCCCACTTACCGTAGATAAGCAGCCAGTTAAAAAATACGTTTACACCATTTGCCAGCAGGGTAATGTACATGGCCTGCCGCGTAAAACCCAGGCCTTCTGCAAACTGCTTAAAGGCCTGAAAAACCATCAGCGGAATCAGGGAACCGGCAGCAATTGCCAGGTAAGGTCCTACAATGTCTACCACTGCAGGTGGCTGCTCCATATCGTCCAGAAACGGTAGCAACAGTACGATTAACCCAGACAGTGCCGTGCCCGCCAGCACGTTTACCAGCAGGCTGTGTTGCAGCAGGTTAGCAATGCGGCGCCGGTTACCCCGGCCATCTGCAGCAGCTACCAGAGGCGTAAGCCCGTAGCTAAGGCCCAGGCCAAACATCATGGGCAGTACTACAATGCTATTTGCCAAAGAAACTGCTGCAAGCGGTACTTTGCCCAGCTGCCCCACCATCATGCTGTCGGCGGTACCTACCAGCACGTGCCCCAGGTAGCTAAGCATAACCGGTAAAGCTATTTGCAGAATGCGCCTGGCCTGTAATTTCCAGGAGGTTGAATCGTATGCGGTGGAGGATGCCATCTGTTTAAATACCCTTCATGCGGGCTACCTTTAAAAGCCCGGCAACGGAAATGCTATCCGTTATCTTTCCTTCCATCACCCAGTCTACGGCTTCTTTCAGCGACAGTTTTTTTACAACAAGCTGCTCGGTTTCTTCAGGCTCTTCTTCTCCAGCAGTAAGATCTTCTGCCAGGTACACAAAGCCTGTTTCGTCGGTAACTGAGTTAGAGGTATGGATGCGCATAATATTAGTCCAGCGGGAGGCGGTGTAGCCGGTTTCTTCTTTCAGCTCCCGTTTGGCCGACTCCAGTATATCAGAACCTTTAGGGCCTCCGCCCATGGGTATTTCCCAGCTCCATTCGTTTAATGAATAGCGGTACTGCCCCACCAGCCAGGTATTATTATGTTCATCGAGCGGAATAATACCCAGCGCCCAGTTTCTGAAACTTACCACGCCATATATACCCGGATTACCGGAGGGATTGAGCACCTGGTCTTCGCGTACGTGTATCCAGGGGTTCTCATAAATGGGCCTGCTGTTGTTGGTAGTCCAGGGATTATGGTCAGGGTCGTATGTTTTTTCAAAATTCATGGCCGCAAAATTAAGAGGAATCTTCTACCTTTCGGCATAAAACAAGCGGATTGGTACAGGCATTTTTTCATTATAGCATGCACTTCCTGGTGCCCGCACTGCTGGCCTGGTTCTTTTTTAGGCCTATGTGGCAAAGAGCCTGGTTTCTGATGGTGCTCACCATGCTGGTAGATCTTGACCACCTGTTGAGCACACCCATTTTCGATCCGGAACGCTGCAGCATTGGTTTTCACCCCCTGCATACCCTGCCGGCGATCATAGTTTATGTAGTGATGCTGCTCCTGCCTTACAAGCTGGCACGCATACTTGCCCTTGGCCTGCTCTTCCATATGTTCACCGATTTTATCGATTGCGCCTGGATGCTAAAGAATTGCCCCGCATGCTGCGAAAAATCGGCCATAAACTGGATATGCAGCTTTTTATAGAAGCATAAAATTACACTAGCGGCAGTATGGCTACAGCTAGAGAAAATGATTGATGATTGATCAGGATTAAAGCAGGCTGTTACAACAATTCAGGAACTGGATTACTATTATGATAAGGCAGTAACCTCATCTACACGAACGAGTCTGTCCAGCCGTAAGAGCTGTCCTTTTTCCATTAGTATATAGTTGTTTCCCTGCCAGGAAAACAGGTCTACAATAACAGAATTTACATTGATAATACTGCCGTCGTTTTGCCTGTACACAATGCTACAGGACTTTTCCTGGCTTGACCAGTTTTGCAGATGATCAAAAAAATTGTTTGTTCCAGGAGTGCTTACACTACTCATAAAAAGTTGCTTTAAAGCCTAAAAAACAGGTTTACGTTAATATAACGGGGATTTCTTTTACGTTGAATCTGCACAAAGGTTGAGCTTCTGAAAAAAACCTCTGTTCATGAGAACCGTTTGATAATCAGAGACGTAAAAGCAAACGTTCTGGTGCCACATTACTCATGAAAACATAAGAAACAAGGCGCCGGTGAACTTAATTTTTTAAAGATTATGAAAAAGCTAAGCATAATGATTTTTATGGCCGCAACCATGCTGGCCGCTTGTAGCGATGGAGAAAAAACTCAGCCAGAAGCTGGCGAGCAAGGCTATATCAGTACTAATGGAGAGGGTGTTGACAATGACGAAATGGTTATTGATCGAACCTCTAATACAACAACTAATACCACAACAGCAGATACCGCATCAGCAGAAGAACAGCCAATGGCTGAAGGCGAAGCAGAGGCTGAAACAAGAGCCCGCCGTGTAATGGGCGAAGAACAGAAGCGCCTGGCATACTGGACCCTGGATGAGGAGAGCATTACTGCTGAAGAAGCCGCCCTCACCAGCAACCTGGAAGAGATGGAGAAAAAGTGGTACCGGATTGAAGCTGACCTTAAAAATGTAGAAACTGGTACTTATAACCCTGCCGGACAACTAAGCCGCGAGGGCCAGAAAGAAATTAAAGAAGCAAGGGCAAAAGTGGCAGAAGCGAAAAGAACCGTGCAAACTGCACAGCAGAGAAGTAAAGCCGGCAGACATGAAGATGCCGCTGAAAAGCTAAAAGCCGCTAATGAAAAGCTGGCAGATGCTCGTGAAGACTATATGGAAGCACTGGAAAAAGAAACTGGTGTGGAAATGGAAGTAGAAACTGAACAGCAGTAAAACCTGCCTGTTTAGTAATTAAGCAGATAGTTCATAAACATTTATAAAGAAGCAGTCGGTAGCAGCTCATGCTATGCAGACTGCTTCTCTTTTTTTACCCTGCCCTGCTGTTTTACAGCTGTATAAATATAAAAACTGTTTTTTTTACCAGATTCTCCACTGTGGCAGGCGAAATCTGGTTGGTGGTTTTGGCCAATCTGTCTATTTTTAGGAGATTATGCTACGCCAATACTATCAGACCTTAGTGCCGGAAGCCGGTTGCGACGAAGCCGGCAGGGGCTGCCTGGCCGGACCAGTAGTTGCAGCAGCCGTGGTACTGCCGCATACTTTTTATCATCCACTCCTGAACGACTCCAAACAGCTTAGCCCCAAACAGCGGCAGGAGCTGGGCCCCATCATCAAAAGCGAAGCTCTGGCTTGGGCAGTTGCCAGCTGCAGTCCTTCAGAAATAGACGAGCATAATATTCTGCAGGCCAGCCTGCTGGCCATGCACCGGGCAGTTGCCGAGCTACAGCTTACTCCCGAACTCCTGCTTATCGATGGCAACCGCTTTAAGCCCCATCCATTTATTCAGCATGTCTGCATTGTAAAAGGCGATAGTCTTTATGCCTCCATTGCGGCGGCATCTGTGCTGGCTAAAACACATCGCGATGCGCTGATGGAGACTCTTGCTGCAGAGCATCCGCAGTATGGCTGGGCACGCAATATGGGGTATCCCACTCCTGAACATAAAAAAGCCCTGCTGGAATGGGGGCCTACGCCCCTGCACCGCAAAAGCTTTAAAGGGGTGAAGGAGTGGAATGGTGAAGAGGCATAGCTAAGCAGGTGGCATTTTTCAGTTATATACCTGCCGGTTTGGTTGTTTCGTTATATTTAGGCGCAAATAGATAAATTTCACTAACAATAATAATGATTAACAGAATAGAGAAAAGCTTAACAGGTTTGCTACTGCTGCTGATGATGGTATCTGTAAGCGCTTATGCACAGCAGAAAAAATCACCATCGTTAGAGGATATTTTTGAGCGGAATGTTTTTAGCCAGCAGTCGGTACGGGGTATTAACTGGATGAAAGACGGCCGCTACTACACCTCACTGCGCCAAAACCCGCAGACAAAAACTCAGGAGGTGGTAAAATATGATATTACCACCGGCGAACCGGTAGCCACACTGGTAGATGGCAGCAAGCTTTCCGCCAGCGGCCAGAATGGCCCCTTCCGTTTTTCTGACTACAGCCTTAGCGCCGACGAAACCAAGGCTTTGCTGGCTACTGAAGAGGAAGGCATTTACCGCCACTCCACTAAGGCTAACTACTACATCTACGACCTTAAGTCTGGTGATTTAAAGCCCCTTGCAAGTGGCGATAAGCAAATGTATGCCACCTTCTCGCCAGATGGCAGCAAGGTAGCCTATGTACGCAACAACAACCTTTACTACAAAGCGCTTTCAGATATGCAGGAGGTGGCCATTACCACCGACGGCCGCTTTAACCATATTATTTATGGCAGTGCCGACTGGGTGTATGAAGAGGAATTTGCTTTTGCCAAAGGCTTTTTCTGGTCGCCCGACAGCCGCAAAATTGCCTTTTATCGCTTCGACGAAAGCCAGGTGCCCGAGTTTAACATGCAGCTCTGGACCGATCTGCGCCAGGGCCAGCTCTATCCGCAGGATTATAAGTTTAAATACCCAAAGGCAGGCGAAAAGAATTCAGTAGTAAACATACTGGTGTACCACCTGCCCGATAAGAAAACCGTGCAGGTACAAACCGGTGAGGAAAAAGATATTTACCTGCCCCGCATTTACTGGACTGCCAACCCCGATCTGCTGGCATTCATACGCATGAACCGCCTGCAAAACCAGCTGGAGCTGCTCCACGCCGATGCTGCCAACGGCAATTCCAATGTGATAATCACCGAAAAAGCAGCTACCTACGTAGATCTTGATTATAACGACAACTTGCTGTACCTCAAAGATGGTAAAGGCTTTGTGCGCACCAGTGAGCAGGATGGCTATAAGCATGTTTATCACCACAAAATGGACGGAGAGCTGGTACGCCAGATCACCACAGGCAACTGGGAAGTAACAGAACTGGTAGGTGTTGATGAGAAAAAGAACCTGGTGTATTTTCTTTCTTCTGAAGATTCTCCCCTGGAGCGCCAGTTCTACAGCATTAGCCTGAAGGGCAAGAACAAAACCAAACTGAGCAATGAAGCCGGTGTTGTAGACATTAGCATGAGCCCCGACTTTAGCTATTACATTCAGTACCATTCTTCGGCTACAGAACCTCTTACAGTATCGCTGCACCGTGCACCAGGTGGTGAGCTGGTAAAAACGCTTGAAGATAATGCAGGCCTCCGCCAGCGCCTGAACACCTTTAACCTCAATACAAAAGAGTTCTTTAACTTTCAAACTGCAGAGGGCACCCAGCTGAACGGCTATATGATCCGCCCGGCCAATTTCGACGCCACCAAACAGTACCCCGTACTGATGTATGTATATGGCGGCCCGGGAAGCCAAACGGTTTTAAACAACTTTAGCGCCATGCGCGAAGTGTGGCACAGCTACCTGGCTGATCAGGGCTACCTGATCGTATCTGTAGATAATCGCGGCACTGGTGCCCGTGGCAAAGACTTTAAACATTTAACCTATGGCCAGATGGGCAAGCTGGAGGTGGAAGATCAGATAGCAGCTGCCAAATATCTGGCTACAATGCCTTATGTAGATGCCAGCCGCATTGGCATCTGGGGCTGGAGCTACGGCGGTTACATGTCGTCGCTGGCCACTTTTATTGGTAACGATGTTTTCAAAACAGGCATAGCTGTAGCCCCTGTTACTAACTGGCGCTTCTATGATACCATTTATACCGAGCGCTACTTAAAAACCCCGCAGGAGAATCCCGAAGGCTACGATGCCTACTCTCCTATTACGCATGCCGATAAGTTAAAAGGCAATTTTCTGCTGATACATGGCACCGGCGATGATAATGTGCACTTCCAAAATGCAGTTGCCCTGCAGGATGCACTTATTGAGTCTGGCAAGCAGTTCCAGTCGTTCTACTACCCCAACAGGGCACACAGCATCAGGGGAGGCAATACCAGCCTTCATTTGTACCAGATGATGACCAATTTTGTAAAGAACAACCTATAACGGAACCAACCAATTGTTGTAAAAGCTATCCCCCCGGGGATAGCTTTTTTTGTTTGAACATTAAAAAATTAATCCATTTCTTACATGCAGTCCTCGGGCACCTTCCTAAGATAATTTTCATATCACCCGATATAATTGTAAAATATTTTGCATAAGGGCGGTTACCTTTTTGTTAATTCCGGTATATATAAACAAAAAAGCACCTGTGTATTATTTCCACAGGTTTAAAGAATCTCTCCTCAAAAAAAACCGGAACTTAAACCAAACTCAAATAAAAATGGAAACAGCATTACAAACCTGGTATCAAGCTGGACCTTATGCGGTCATGGCTGCAGGCGGCATCGGTCTGGCTATTTTGCTGTACTATATAGTACGTTTATCAGCTCAGAAGGAAAAGAAAGATAGTTACGACTTTATCATTCGCAATGAGATTGATATGTTATGGTACAGTGCAATTGCAATAATTACGGCAGCGGCATTATATGCCAACACCATTGCCATTGAAGCAGAACCTCTGTGGATATTTGCCCGCATTTTTGTGAGCATTATGTTCGCCATAATACTGGGCGTGATTGTACAAAACCTGCTTAAGTTCTACTACCCCTTCTACATCGAAAAGCGCTTAAAGAAACTGCGTTACTCACCGCGTGTCAACCCTAGCAACGGCAACCTCATGAAGCTGCTTAGCGAGGAAGAGGAAGATGTGCACCTGGAGCCAGGTATGCAGGCAGAAGAAAACATGCACGCTATTGATTATGATGTGTGGTTAGATGAAGCCACAGGCTTTACCCGCATAGAAAAATATGACGGACACCTGCACGCACTACAGTGCCCTGAGTGCAACTACCAAACCTTTAAGGTGAAACGCGAGGAGCTTATACTGGCCCCAACCACCAGCACAGAAGGTGAACTGGTAAAGCATTACTGCTGCGCTTATTGCGATCACAGGTCCAGAAAAACGTTTAAAGTAGCCAGACTGGAGGAAGAACTAGCACCAAGACTGGTTACCAATCCGCAGCATCGCATTGCCGGAGCATAAAACACTCTTCACACCTTATTCTCTCTGGCCAATCAAAAGAAGCCGCTCCATAACAGGGGCGGCTTCTTTGCTCAGTCTTTAAAAGGAATTTTCCTGATTCCTGAATCACATTTTATTTATCAAACTAAAAGGTCATCAAGAAAACGATAGGCGTTTCCGTAACTAAGCTTCCGTAACTGTTCCTGGCTTAAACCTTTCTCTGCCAGCTGCTGCAGTATTCCCGGATACTTACCTGCATTTTCGTGCTCCTGGAAATAAAAAGGAATACGGCTTTTATCAGGCATATCCTTTGTATAAAAGAAGTCTGCACCAAAACTAAGCAGGTCTTCAGCCCCCTGCCCAAGCCCGTACACAATGTGTGCCTGCAGTGCCTGCGGATCTTCTTCATGTACATAGGCCCGCAGAAAATTAATCCCAATCAGCCCCCTGCGCCTGATCAGCTCCTGCACAAACTCATCGGGAAGGTTACGCTTGTGCTCCCATACCTTTCTGAAATTAGAGTGGCTGGCAATAAGTGGCACATTAAGGTTTCGCCGGGCAGTATAGTTAAAAATACCCTCTGCTAGTGCATCGCTGGTGTGGGCCAGGTCTACGGCTATGTTTTTGCCGGAAAGATAATCGAGCAGCACCTTGCCATCTTCCTTTAAGCCTGCTTCGCTGTAGTTGCCACCACCAAAGCGGTTCTCTGTATGATGGGTAATACCGATGTAAAAGACACGCTCAACTTTTTCTGCAATGGCCTCCAGCCTTTTAAAGGTTTTGTCAAGCGGCTCATCTTCTTCGCAAAGGCCGGCAGCATTTTCTACAGCTACAATGGTTCCTATTTTACTGCCCGTAGCCAGCTGCTGCAGGTGCTCCCGGCGACTCACAGGCATCAGGTAATCAGCATAATCCTGCATAAGGCGGCAATAGAGCTGTGCCTGGTCCCAGGCTTTCTGTACACTGCCTTTCCGTACATCCGAATAAATGGCCATTACCTGCAGCTTAACACCTCCCTTTTGCAGGTAGGGAATGGTAGCGCCCATATCTTCGGTACCCGCAGGGTCTGCATTGGGAACTTCGCGCAGGTAAGCCAGCAAATCGCAATGCAGGTCAAAAACCGGTAAATTTGCAACAGAAGGTTGTATCATAGAAAGAATAGTTAAACAAACACCAGCTTTAATTAACAAGCATCAATTTGCTGGTGTTATACAGTTCAGATTAAGTATAAGTATAGATGCGTAAGTTAGTAAAACGCGCTTTTTGTCAAAAATGATGGAAATACCTGTACTCTTTAGTATTTTTGAAATAGTAGAACCCTAAAGTGTGGAAGAAGCCCCATTAAAAGACATGTTACGCGGCACAGGCCTGCGCTATACCAAACAGAGAGGAGAGGTTTTACATCTCTTTCGCGAGCATGATACGGCCCTTACCCAGGCAGAGCTTGAAAAGATGCTTCCCTCCCAGTTCGACAGAATTACGCTCTACCGCATATTACGCTCTTTTGAAGCCAGCGGCCTGCTGCACAAGGTGCTCGACGACTCCGGCACAACCCGCTTTGCTCTCTGCAGAACCGGCTGCTCAGAGCATGAGCACCACGATGAGCACGTACATTTTCGCTGCTCCAGCTGCTCAAAAACCCTCTGCCTGCCAGAGGTTGCCATCCCGGATGTTAAGCTGCCAAAAGGCTATGTGTTTGGCGATGCTAAGCTCCTGATAGATGGCATTTGTCCCGAATGCATGCTAAGCAGTAACTAGCCTACAGCCCTAAAAACAATTCTGTTCTAAGCAGCCTTTCAATATTCTGGCACTTTTGAACGTTCCTTCACTGTAATTGCACTAATGTTGCAATAATGTATGCAATTTCATTACCTTTGAAGCGCCAGAACCATTTTAAATGAAGGAGAATGCTGGCACTGCATTGCTGTTATCAAAGCTTTTCTACTGTTTTGAAAGAATACACAGGCACCGCCTTTAGCTGGATGTTTAAAAGGATCAGATTTTTTGTAAGCATATCGGGACTTATACTCCTCTTATTTGCATCGCTACCGCTGGCTGCACAGCAGCAAAAGCCAAAATGCATAACAGACTGCAGCTGCGATATGGCCGGCCGGGTTGTAGACCAGCTCAGCAAGGAGCCATTACCCTTTGCAACGGTACAGCTAAAAGGCTCTGGTGTTGGCACTATTGCCGATGATGAGGGGGTATTTCACCTGCATAACCTTTGCGACGATGAATTTGACCTGGTGGTTTCTTTTGTTGGTTATAAGTCGGTAACCCATCACCACGATCTTTACCACACCGATCCTGTTATTTACCTCTCGCCAGAAGAAGCCCAACTGGAAAGCATTGTAGTAGAAGGCAGGCAAACTGAGAGTGGCATGGCATCGGTAACGGCTACTACTATAGGCCCTGCAGAACTGGAAAACAGCCAGGGCGAGCGCCTGGGTAATTTACTGGGCAGGCTATCGGGCGTAACTACCATCAGCACCGGCCAGAATGTTGTAAAACCAGTAATCCATGGCTTGCACAGCAGCCGCATTCTCATCATCAACAATGGCATAAGGCACGAGAGTCAGAATTGGGGAGCAGAGCATGCCCCGGAAATTGACCCCTCGCAGGTAAGCAACATAAGCCTGATAAAAGGAGCCGCCTCTGTAAAGTACGGACCTGGTGCTTTGGGGGGCGTGATTATAATTAATCCTCCACAACCCCGCTTAACAAGCCCGCTAAGTGGAAGGGCCGCCCTTAGGTTGCAATCTAACGGACGCGCTGCCGGCAGTACATTGTTGTTGCAGGAGGGCTACTCAAACTTTGCCTGGCTTGCCCAGGCCTCCGGCTTGTATCAGGGCGATTTACATACCCCTGATTACCAGCTTACCAACACAGGTGCCAGGGAACTAAGCATTTCTGGGGGCGCACTATACCACAAACGGCAGCTCGACCTTAGGGCACACTACAGCTACTTTCAGCAAAAACTGGGAATCTTAAGAGGCTCGGTGGTAGGAAATTTAAACGATCTTGCCTTTGCCATCGGCAATGAAGTACCCGCTTATACCAGCGCTTTCTCCTATAACATCAACACACCTAACCAGGAGGTAGTACACCACCTCCTGAAGCTAGATGGCAGCTACACTTTCCACAACAGCAGCCTCGATTTCCAGTATGGTTTTCAGGTAAATGAGCGGCAGGAGTATGATGTTAGAAGAGGCACCAATAACCAGCTACCTTCCATTAATCTGCAACTGCTCACACATTCTTTCGAAGCAGAGTGGAATCATCCTGCACTAGGTGCTTTTCGCGGGTCGGCAGGCGTACAGCTGCAGCTGCAGGATAACAATAATATAGCAGGCACCAACACCACTCCTTTTCTGCCTAATTACAACAACACCACCTTAGGTGCCTACCTTTCAGAATCAATTCAGGCAGGTGAAACCACTTTTGATGCTGGCCTGCGTTTCGATATTCAGCAAAGCTCTGTAAGGGGAAGAGATCAGGATCAGGAAGTTTTCCGCCATCAACTAAACTACAGCAGCATTACAGCTAGTACCGGATTTCTAAAGCCGCTAAATGAATGGGCTAGTATTCAGTCTAACCTGGGCCTTGCCTGGCGCCCCCCCAACATGGCCGAGCTCTATAGTTTTGGCAAGCACGAAGCTGTGATAGAGTATGGCCTGTGGCGTTATTATAATGGAAATTCAGGCATTTTTACTCAGGCAGAGCAACCCGCCAACAGTGAGCTCAGCTATAAATGGGTAAATACCTACAGCTATCAGCACAACAGCCTCAGCGCAGAAGTAACTGCGTATGTTAACTATCTGCAAAACTATATTTACAGCAAGCCCGCAGGCATTACAGTTGGCGCAAGAGGAGCTTTGCCGTTTTTTATCTACGACCAAACCAATGCCCTGCTCACAGGTCTGGATGGCAGCTTTACTTTACAACATAACAACTCATGGGAATCAGACCTGCGGTTTACACTCCTGCATGCCACTGATGTAAAGAACAGCGAGCGATTTGTAGGAATGCCTGCCAATCGTATTGCTTATGCGTTAGCATATAATAAAACCAGGTTTGGCAGGTTCAGTAATTTTAAAGCCGGGCTGGAGCCTTCCTATACCTTTAAGCAGTTTATGGCACCGCCGGTTATTACCCCGGCCCAGATCATAGCATCTGATGGAGATGATACGGAAATATTTGCCACTGCTAAAAATGGCTTCGACTTTATGGCTGCCACCGAGGGTTACTTCCTGCTACATTTTACAAGCAGCGTTGAATTGGGCAAATTCAGCTATGGTTTAGAGGTGCGCAACCTGCTAAATACTACATACCGCGACTACACCAACCGCCTGCGCTACTTTGCCGATGAGCCCGGCATAAATTTTATACTATCCGCTAAATATAATTTTTAAACCTTTTTTACTTCACCGAGGTTTGTATATTTGCATCATTGTTGCAATAAATAAACTGTAAATCATGAAAGCTGTAAAAAAAATTTTTTCACTTGCTCTGCTATTACTCCCCTTTGCTGTGCTGATAGGATGTTCTGAGGATGAGGATGTTCCGGCGCCAGAAAACGAAGAAGAAGTGATTAGCCAGGTAACCCTCACTTTTACGCCAGCCAATGGCGCTGATGCACTCACCTTTAACTGGACAGATCCAGATGGCGAAGGTTCACAGGCTCCCGTAGTGGATCCGGTTGTGCTGCAGGCAAACACAGAATATAATCTCACCATAGAATTACTTGGTCCGAATGGCGAAGACATTACTGAGGAAGTGCAGGAGGAAGCTGCAGAGCACTTATTTTTCTTTGGCTGGGAAGATCAGCTGTTTGAAAGCCCCACCGGCACCGGCAACATCAGCAGCCGCAATAACAGTGTAGATTATGATGATTCCGACAGCAACAATCTCCCGGTAGGCCTTTCCACCAACTGGACCACCGGAGAGCCAGCCACCGGCACCTTCAGAATTGTGCTGAAACATCAGCCAAACATAAAATCTGCAAGTTCTGCTGTTAACGATGGCGAAACCGACGTGGATATCTCCTGGGCAGTAGCTGTTGAATAGCATAAAAAAATAATACCTGGAGCAAAGAAGCTACCGGTTACAGACCGGTAGCTTTTCTTTTTTATCTGAACTAAAAGTAGCTATTTTAAGCTTTCATTAGTAATGATTAAACTGCTGAAAAAGCTTATAGCAATTGTACTCACAGGGCTGGTACGTTTTTATCAGCTTGCCATATCCCCTTTGCTGGGCCAAAACTGCCGCCACACCCCTACCTGCTCTACCTATATGATAGAAGCTATACAGGAGTGGGGGCCGTTCCAAGGCACCTGGATGGGCCTGAAACGCATTGCCCGTTGCCATCCCTGGGGCACCCATGGATATGACCCGGTGCCTCGCCGGCCACGCACACAATAACCCTTATAGCACCCCTTGCAACAGCATTATAGTAAAAGCCCTTAATTCTGTTATAAAATATATACCTTAGTAGCTCTTTGTCAATAAGTTTACATAAGCTCTCACACCCTTAGCCAATACTTTCTGATTATGACAGGTCCAGATCCAGCTACCGCCTTTCCCCTTAAGCATTACGATAAGCTTTGCTTTCTGAAGAACATCATCAAAGCCCCAAACATCAGCATAGGAGACTACACCTACTATGATGATTTCAGGAGTGTTGACAACTTCAGAAAGAATGTAAGATACCTTTTTGACTTTACCGGCGATAAGCTCATCATCGGCAAGTTTTGCATGATCGCCTCAGACGTACAATTCATCATGAATGGTGCGAACCACCTCACCAATGCCATCTCCAGCTATCCCTTTGCCATTTTCGGCCAGGGCTGGCAGGAAGCCATGGACGGAAAGGCTTATCCCTCCAAAGGTAATACAGTTATTGGCAACGATGTATGGCTGGGCTACAAAGCCGCCATTATGCCGGGTGTAACCATTGGTGATGGAGCCATTATAGGAGCTTATGCTGTTGTAACCAAAGACGTACCACCTTATACCATTGTTGCAGGCAACCCTGCTGTTACTATCCGCAGACGCTTTAGCGAGGCAGATATTGAACGCCTGCTGAACATTCGCTGGTGGGAATGGCCAATAGAAAAAATTACCCGTAACGTACAGCTATTCACCGGCAATGATATTAACGGTTTAGAAAAAGCAGAGTAAATACGCCAATCTGCTGGGAAAAATGGCTTTATCAAAACATGAACAACCACAGCAGGTAACACAACCCGCTAAAGCAGGGCCGTTCTTTTAGACTGAATATTCCCTAATTGCACAATTGATCGATCAAGCCTATTAAATAAGAAAGCCTCTCCTTTACCGGGAGAGGCTTTTTTTATCATTACCGCTAATTAACCACCGAAGTCGTCGAAGCGGATATTTTCTTTGGGAACACCCATGTCGTCGAGCATTTTTAGTACCGCGGCATTCATCATTGGAGGTCCGCAGAGGTAGTACTCAATTTCATCTGGCTCGGGGTGACTCTTCAGGTAGTTATCGAACAGCACCTGGTGAATAAAGCCAACATAACCATCGCCGCTATCGTCCAGCGCCTTTTTCACCTGCCAGTTATCTTCCGGCAGTGGTTCGGAAAGGCCAATGTAGAAACGGAAGTTCGGGAAATCCTTCTCGATATTACGGAAGTGGTTGGTGTAGAAAAGCTCTTTTTTAGAGCGGCCACCGTACCAGTAGCTCACCTTGCGGTCGGTCTTCTCTGTGTGGAACAGGTGGAAGATGTGCGAACGCAGCGGCGCCATACCTGCACCACCACCAATGTAGATCATCTCACGCTTGGTTGGGTTGATATGGAACTCACCGTAAGGACCGGAAATCGTTACTTTATCGCCAGGTTTGCGAGAGAATACATAAGAAGAGCAAACGCCAGGGTTCACATCCATCCAGCGGTTATTGGCACGATCCCAGGGTGGTGTGGCAATACGGATGGTAAGCATCACAATGTCTCCTTCGGCAGGGTGGTTAGCCATGGAGTAAGCGCGGAACAGCGGCTCATCGTTCTTCATGGTGAGGCCCCACATCTGGAACTTATCCCAGTCAGACTTATAAACGTCTGGCTTGTGGTTCAGCTCGGGCTTGGGCGTGATGTCCATCTCCTTAAAGTTTACCGTGATGGAAGGTACATCGATCTGGATGTAACCACCCGGCTCGAAGTGCATGCTTTCACCTTTCGGCAGGCGCACCACAAACTCTTTGATGAAGGTAGAAACGTTGTAGTTCGATACCACTTCGCATTCCCACTTTTTGATACCGAAGATTTCTTCCGGAATGCGGATTCGCATATCGTTCTTCACCTTAACCTGGCATGCCAGGCGTACGTTTTCGCGCTGCTCGGTACGGCTTAAGTGGCCAACCTCTGTAGGTAGCACTTCGCCGGCACCTTCTTCTACCACGCATTTACACATGGCACAGGTACCGCCGCCGCCACAAGCAGAAGGCAAAAACACTTTCTGCGCCGACAAGGTACTAAGAAGCGTACCACCTGCCGATACTACCATTGGCTCATTTTCGTCGCCATTCACCACTATGCGTACGTCTCCGGACTGCACTAGCTTGGACTGAGCAAATAGAAGGATCAGCACAAGGAGCAAAATAACCACAGCAAACGCAACAATGGCAGCAATGATTTCTGGACTCATGTATTTCTCTTAAAATGGGTTTAAGATCTAATTTGGCGCAAATATACCCAACAAAGGGCAATTAAATCAGTAAAGTTCAGTTTTTTTCCTACGTATTGAACACTGCTTTTTAAGCAGTTGTTCACCTCTTTTTAGCATACACTGCTATGTTGCTTTTTGCCTGAAAAGCCCTTTCCAGGTGCCCTTCATCAGGTTGTATTTTAAGGTACTGGGCAGGGCCTGCCAGAAGTATTTGTTCACTTTTACGGCAAAGGAAGGCTGCATATAACAGTTAATGGTACAACCCTGGCACTGGGGCAGCCGCCCCTCCTGCCCAATAAGTTCCTGCACCGCTGCCGACTTATAAAGTTCGTAAAGCTGTCCGTTTATGGGAAACTCCTGCAGGCCCAGGTGGTAGCAGGGCAGCACCAGCTTATTTTCAGGTGAAATTACTACTGTTGTACTGCCTGCCAGGCATACAGGATCTTCCGTTTTGTTGCCGCCATCGCGCCTCAGCCCCACGAATCCCTCATTCAGATAGACACCAGGTTTTCGCCCCCAGCGCTTCAGCTCCTGCAGGCTTTCTTCGGAAAGGCCTCCACCAGTTGTTACCTGGTTATATTCGAAGATAGGATTCAGGATAAGCACCAGCCCGTTGGGCCGGCTAAATTTCTCGTACACCTCCCCGATCTGGTGCACATTGTTTTCCATTACTGTAAACAATATATCGGGCCGCTCGCCCAGTCCCCTGGCTACATTAATGCTTTCTACTACAAAATCGTAGCAGGCCACTCCCCGGCTGGTATCATGTTCTTCCTTATGGGGAGAATCAAGGGAAAAATGCAGCATATCTACCAGGCCCCGCAGGCGCTGTGCCCATTTGGGGTACAACAGGCCATTGGTGGTAAGGGTAGTGATAAAGCCCATTTCCTTTGCCAGTCTCAGCAAGCTGTCTATCTGGCGGTGCAGCAGGGGTTCGCCTCCTGTAAAATCAATTACCCGCACGCCCAGTTTGCGCAGCTGCTCTAAATTTTGTGCTACCTGCGCTGGCGTAACATAGGGCGAAGGCCGCTCCCATATATCGCAAAAGCTACAGCTGGCATTGCAGCGGTAGGTTACATAATAATTACAGAGCACCGGGTGGCGAACTAAACGCATTGGGTAAAGGTACAGAAGGCCCGGCAGGAGAAAAAACATTTCTGCAAAGCATGAACAATAACAGATACGAGCAGGCTGTTTCAACAATACACCACACATCAACTTAAACCTATACCGCTGCCCATGCTACATCTGAAAGCAGTCTGCTGCCTGGTCTTTTGCCTTGCTTGCATCAGCAATGCCGCTGCACAAAAAGCTTTATACTTCAGGGTTGGAGCAGGATTTTTCTTTCCGATGGAGCACCTCATCCATAAAGATAATCATCCCTCCTTCCGGTACAACAACCATAATTTTTATCCTGGAGGGAGTATTGAGTACTTCTATAGAGTCAATGACAAAACAGATATTTTACTAGGCTACCAAAGAAGCAACATTGGTTTTAGCTATAGGTCAGGTAACAACAAGGTATCCACGAGTATTGGTCAGCATGAATTTCCTTTGGGTGTTGAGTGGCTTATTAAGGATGTATGGCTGTACCCAATAGAAAAACGGCCAAGGCTTTTTGGCAGAAACAGCACAGGAAATGGCTACTATTACTTAGCCCTTTTCAGGGTAAAGGCTGTAACAGGTATCAGCATGAGCATTGTACCGAAGGGGGAATCTTCCTACCAACATAATAGGGGGCAGTATCATTTCACACAATCTGTCCACCCCCTGCATCGCCGTAACTTTTCTGTTTTTGGTGGTGCTACGTTACAGTTTTACAACCGCAGGCGCGATAAAATCCACCTTATACTTTTGTACAACCAGGGACTTAGAAAAGTTATGGAAATGGAAATAGCTGAAACTATTGGCACAGAAACTTTCAAAGCCAACCTTGGCAGCCGCGGAAGTTACTTTGCCACTCAAGTTAAAATACCGCTGAAGCTTGTTACTTTTTAACTTCCAACCAACAAGCAAGCACATCCGTGAATATGCAACAGCCTGAACAGGAGCAGCTGGAACAAGAGAAGCAACAAGCATTACCCAGTGGTAAAAAGAAGTTGCCTCTCTCCTGTTCTTCGTATACAGCCAACCAGCTGTTTTTCTAAACTTTACTCACCCTCAGGTGCAGGTTATAATCTTCCAGCTTCCATTTAGAATTATGCTGGGGCGGCATACTTACCCACTCCAGTGTAATGCGGTAATCGCCAATCACTGCAGTATTTTTCCCATCAGAATCTGGCTTATGTAAAATCAGGTCCACCTCCTCATTCTTGCCAACTAGCTGTACATTTAAACTTACAGTTACCTCGCCTTCCCAAACGCATTGTACGTCTGCAGGGCAGCGGCTGTCACTTATTTGCAGCACCTGCACCTTCAGCCTATCTGCTTGAGCCTTTTGGGGAGGTTGCAGTGAAAACGTTTCATTGAGCTCTATTTGTTGATCGGCTAAAGCTTCGGTTTTCTCTTCGCAACCAAAAACAGGGAGCAGACAAATAGATAAAAGAAAAAGCAGGCGTTTCATACAGTATGCTGTTTACAGAAATGACAGCAATAACAAGCAAAGGGTTGGATGGTACTACATTTTCTACTGCAGAGGCGACTGAATAAGTTTCTCCTGCTTTTATAAAAGCAGGAGAAACTAGCCTGAGACCTTAGCTCAATTAACGGGCGAAACAACCTGCAGCATAACAGCCACAAAATGACAAACGCTGCCACCCAGCACAAACAGGTGCCATATGGCATGGCCATACTTCATCCGTTTATCCTTATGATAGAAGTAGGTACCAGCGGTATAAAACAAACCTCCTGCCAACAGCCACATAAAGTTTTGCAGCGGCAGGGCCTCCATCAGGGGTTTCATGGCAATGAGTACCATCCAGCCCATTGCTATGTAAATAGCGGTAGAAAGTTTCTCATAACGACCGGTAAAAAATAGCTTGAAAACTACGCCCAGTGCAGCCAAACCCCAGGCAACACCAAACAGGCTCCAGCCCCAGGTCCCTTTTAAAGTAACCAGCGTAAAAGGGGTATAAGTGCCGGCAATAAGAACAAAAATAGCGCAATGGTCTAGCACCTTTAAGCGCGATTTTGCCACGGCATGCTGTATGGCATGATACAAAGTAGAGGCAGTATAAAGCAACACCAGTGCAGCCACAAACACTGCAGCACTTACAATCTGCCACACATCTCCATAGAGTGCTGCCAGTGTAATAAGCACCGCACCGCCAACAGCTCCGGCCAGTATGCCTATGCCATGGGTAAGGGCGTTGGCAATTTCTTCTTTAAGTGGGTGTGTTATATGCATGTGATGAGGTCTGTATCAAAAACAATTATTGAAAGGGCTGCAATTTAGCGCCTAACTAAGAGGAGAAATATGATATATATCAACTCCTGTTCTCTTTTAAGCACCAGTGCCTATTAGTAATTCGGCAGTTTTAGCCTTTAGCTAGTAACGACTTTAAGTGCCGAATAGTGCAAGCCAGTACAGCTTGGTGTAGCCCCTGAAGGTAACAGGCCCTGCTCAGTCAAGAAAGCTTACTGAACAAATCCCGGCAAAGTTTGAGCTTTACAACTCACACACAAAGGTTTAACAAATATTTTACAGCGTTCTATAAACCATACCCACGCCTTTCCAATTCTTTTTATGAAGACTTTTTAAAATTAGATATTAAAGAACATGGACAGACTTTTAGGGAAAGTAGCAATCGTAACTGGCGGAGCCACCGGTATTGGTGAAGCCATTTGTAAAAAATTTGCCCGCGAAGGCGCTAAGGTAATGGTAGCAGGCATGCCACAGGACCCCGTAAATGAGGTAGTGCAGGAAATTAAAGAAGAGGGTGGCCAGGCAGCAGGCTTTATGGGCGATGTTGCCGATGCCGATGACGCCATGCGCTGTGTAAAACTGGCGGTTGAGCAGTTCGGGCAATTAGACATCCTCATTAACAATGCAGGTGTTTTTCCCGACATGAAGGAGTTACAACAATATGATATTGAGGTTTTTGATAACCTGTTACGCAACAACCTTCGCACTGCCTTTATGATGACCCGCATGGCCCTGCCCGAATTGCAAAAGACACAGGGGTGCATTGTATCGGCGGGTTCTGAAGCTGGCCAATTGGGCATTGCAAAAAACACTCCTTACGGTGGTACTAAGGGCTTTATTCATGCCTTTATGAAAGGAGTAGCCGTAGAGCAGGCACAGCATGGGGTAAGAGCTAACTGCGTATGCCCGGGCGCCATTGATACTGCCTGGACTCACAAAGAAGAAGGTCCCATGGCTAAAGAAGATGAACAATTGATGGTGAATGCTACCCCAATGGGCCGCAGGGGCACACCCGAGGAAATGGCCAATGTGTACCTCTTCCTTGCCTCCGACGAGGCTTCTTTTGTAACAGGCTCGCTTTTCTTTGCAGATGGCGGCATTACCGTAGCCAAAGGCAGTGTTGGAGAAAAAGCACACGAGAGTATGAAGAAAGAGCCCCAAGGGCAGCTCAACCTGCGCCACTCTATGGCAGGTGCCACAGAAATACGCTGGCCCGGCAGCAAAAACCGAGATCGTGTTTAACCGAAGCATTACGTTACTTGATAAACAAAGAAGGGAGCTACTGGCTCCCTTTTCTTATATTGCTATTGCCTGCATGTCCCTGCCGCCATCTTCTTTCCTTATTGTTCAACAGCCAGGTTTGGCAGCTCAACGGTTATGGTAGTGCCATAGCCTCCTTCAGATTCTATATTAACTGATCCCTTAAGCTTAGATACTGTCTCTTTTACAATATAAAGACCAAGGCCGGAGCCGGGATGCTGGTCTGTGGCACGATAAAACATATTGAACACTTTCTCCTGGTGCTTTTTCTCGATACCAATACCATTATCTTCCACTACAATAGTAGCCTTTCCCTGTTTTACAGTAACATTAGCCTTAACATAAGAATCTTCTCTGTTTAGCTTAAGATACTTGAAAGCATTAGAAACCAGGTTATTAAGAATAATCAGCAGCCGGTAATCGTCAGTAAAAAAAGGAGCGTCCTGTTCAACCTCAAATAAATATTCGGCTTTATCGGGCTTGTTGTACACATAGGGGGAGAATACCTCCTCTAACAGTACATTAAAATCTATTTCTACCGACTGTACCTGCTGCCGGGCATTTCTTGAGTAGTCTAGTATATCTTTGATAAACTTATCCTGCTTCTCCAGTGTCTTTTTCACCAGCAGGAGCAACTCTTTAATACTGTTGATGTCCTGCTCGCCTGAAATAACCTCTACTAAGCCGAGCAGAGATGAAATTGGTGCTCTAAGATCGTGCGAAACCCGGTATACAAAATTATCGAGCTCCTGGTTTACCTTCGTCAGCTCTGAATTCTGGTCTTCAAGCTGTTTTTCATAGCCTTTCTGTTCGGTAATATCCTGCTTAATGCCAATAATTTTTATTGGCGCTCCTTTTTTGTCTCTGATTACTTCACCAGTTGTGCGGATGCAAAGCTCCCTGGTTGAATTCTTCCTGTTACACCTGTACTCATACACCAAACGTTTTTCCTTGCTCTTAAGAAAGTTGTTAAAATATTCATAGAAGGCTGGCTGGTCATCTGGGTGTATACAGGCAAGAACCTCATCCGACGGATACGCTTCGGACACTTCTAAACCGAAAAGATTGGCAAAACCTTCGGAAGCATGAATCAGCTTACTCTTCAGGTCTAACTCAAACATGCCTATGCTGGCTGCATTCTGAGCACGGCTAAGTGCATGCTGCTGGCGCTGCATCTCTAGCTGCAGGCTTTCGTGCTGCTGCTGGCTTACTACAAGATTCTGTTTATTAAGCCGTAGCTCCAGAAGTTTTATAATGTAGCGCCCCAATACTCTTAATCCAGAAAGCTGCTTTTCAGACAGATTACGTGGCTTTTGATCCAGCACACACAAAGTACCCAGCTTATAGCCCCGCGGACTCACCAGCGGCACTCCGGCATAAAACCTTACCCTTGGCCCCGAAATAACCAGCGGATTATTTTTAAAGCGTTCGTCCAGTAGTGTATCAGGCACCTCCAAAATATCATCTCCCATGATTGTATAGGCACAAAAAGCAATTTCCCTGGAGGTCTCAAACTGCTCCCAGCCAACCTTTGCCTTAAACCACTGCCGGCATTCATCCACAAAAGTTACCAGGCCAATGGAAGCATCACATATATAGGAAACCAGCTTTACCACATCCTCAAATTCCTGCTCCTGCGGTGTATCCAGAATAGCATATCTCAGTAATTCCTGAAGTCTTGCATCCTCTTCATCAAAAGTTATTGTGGCTACCATACTGGCTACTTAACATTAAATATAAGATTAGATATGCTCTCAATCTCCTTCTGCTATCCTTAGTATAATATTAGTAAATTTCATAGATAATCTAACAATCCTAAACCGATTGTTAGCAATGCTAAATAAAAATGCCTGATGCTGTTTATTCGCATCAGGCATTTTGCAAAATTAATATACTGTTATTTCCGTGTTTTTTTATCGTATTCTGGTCCTTTCTTAGCATCCCAGTCTTTGAGGTGCTTCCTTCTGCCTTTAAGCATAAGAGGTGTAAAGGTGGCAATCAGTATAGCTACAAAATATACCGCCAGCGTAAAGGCAAATGCAATTCTGTACTGAATGCCTACAATCCATAAAAAGAGCAGTTCTACTGCATACCCTACAAACACCAGCCTGAAGCCGTTATAAAGACTTCTTGCCCGATCTGGCTTGGTTATCCAGAAGATAATGCCGGCATAGGAAAGAAAGCCAAGGGTCATAAAAATAAATATCCCGATACGGGTCATATACTCCTGATTGAAGCCCATCTCGTAGGTATCGCTCATTGGCTCTCCAATCAGGTACACATATATAAGGTTGCCCAGAATACCCGGTAGCGCTGCAATAATACCATAAAGTATAATGAGTGGCCAGGTTATTCGTCTGTCTGCTAATGTAGTATCCATGTTCTGTCAGTTAAAAAATTAATGTTTTGGTCTTTTACTTAAAATGTGGCTGTGCCATTTGCTGAAGGCTGTAGCCTCTTCGGAGTGCTACACCTGTCAACGTCCTATGTATTTAAATACTAATTTAGGTTTGGCATGGTTTGTCATTTAACGGGAAAATGATGTTAGTAGCCGGTATAAACTGAAAAAGCCGGCATTAAACCGGCTTTCCTAACTATAAAATGGCTACACTGCTTACGAAAGCATGCCCAGCAATAAAGTAATTTTGCTCTTGAGGTTGCGGCGGTCTACAATAAAATCAAGGAAACCGTGCTCCAGCACAAACTCCGCACTCTGGAAACCCTTAGGCAAATCTTTACCGATCGTTTCGCGAATAACCCTTGGGCCGGCAAAACCAATCAGTGCGCCGGGTTCGGCAATATTAAAATCGCCCAGCATGGCAAAAGAAGCCGTAACCCCACCGGTGGTAGGATCTGTAAGCAGGGAGATATAAGGAATCTTTGCCTCATTAAGCAGCGCCAGCTTGGCAGAGGTTTTAGCCATTTGCATCAGCGAAAAGCCAGCTTCCATCATGCGCGCCCCACCAGAGCGTGAAATCATCATAAACGGAATCTTATGCTTAAGCGAGTAATCAATGGCCCGGGCTATTTTTTCGCCAACTACCGATCCCATAGAACCGCCAATATAGCTGAAGTCCATGCACGATACCACCAGGTCACGTCCGTTAGATTTGCCCACCGCAGAACGTACAGCATCTTTAAGGCCGGTTTTTTTCTGCGAAGCCACAATCCGCTGCGGGTAAGGCTTGCTGTCAATAAAGTGTAGCGGGTCGGCAGAGGTTAGGTCTGCATCCAGTTCGGTAAACTTATTATCATCAAAAAGTACCTCAAAGTACTCTTTAGAACCTATCCGTACGTGGTAGTTTTCGTCAGGCACCACATAGCAATTGTCTTTCAGCTCGCGCGTATGTACAATTTTACCGCCAGGCGATTTAAACCATAAACCATCGGGTACTTCTTTTTTTGCCTCAGTGGGCGTTAGTATACCTTTATCCTTTCTCTTAAACCACGTCATATAAGGTGCTCAATGAGTTTCGCGTAAAATTATGCAATCGTTACGTCATCAGAAAGGTAAACTTCCTGAATAGCGTTCAAAATTTCAATTCCTTCGTTCATTGGCCGCTGAAAAGCCTTTCTGCCACTGATTAATCCCTGCCCGCCGGCCCTTTTATTGATAACTGCGGTACGTATCGCCTCTGCAAGATCGCTTTTACCGCCAGAGGCACCCCCGGAATTGATCAATCCTATGCGCCCCATATAGCAGTTGGCTACCTGGTAGCGGCACAAATCAACTGGGTTATCGGAAGAGAGCTTGCTGTACATCTCGGGATGGGTTTTGCCAAAGCCAATAGCCTTGAAACCTCCATTGTTTTCCGGAAGCTTTTGCTTGATGATATCGGCCTGCATGGTTACACCCAAATGATTAGCCTGGCCGGTAAGGTCGGCTGCCATATGATAATCAGTACCATCCTTCTTAAAATCTGGATTACGGGTGTAGCACCAGAGAATAGTAGCCATGCCCAGTTCATGGGCACGCTCAAAAGCGGCAGCTACCTCCACAATCTGGCGGTTACTCTCTTCGGCACCAAAGTATACGGTTGCGCCAATGGCGGTAGCACCCAAATTCCAGGCCTCTTCTACAGAACCGAACATGATCTGGTCCCACTTATTGGGGTAGGTCATCAACTCGTTGTGGTTGATCTTAACCACAAACGGAATTTTATGTGCCCATTTTCTTGACATAAGCGCCAGGTTGCCAAAGGTAGTGGCTATGGCATTACAACCGCCCTCCACTGCCAGCCTGATGATGTTTTCAGGATCGAAATAATCCGGATTAGGAGCAAAAGAAGCCCCTGCCGTATGCTCGATTCCCTGGTCTACCGGCAAAATAGAGAGGTAACCCGTACCCGCCAGCCTGCCACTGTTGTAGAGTGCCGCCAGGCTGCGCAGCACCTGTGGTGAACGATTGGATTGCCCAAAGGTTCGGTCAATAAAATCGGGACCTGGCAAATGGAGCCTTTCTTTAAGAATAGCCTGGCTACGGTGGTGTAAAAGCGCTTCAGCCTCCTGCCCAAGTAATTGTTGAATGTTTACAGCCATAAAAAATTTAAGTTTTGCCAAAAAAATATTACACAGGTACGGTTCACTGCAATCTGCGCTGGTCTGCCCGATTGCAGCACCTTACCTTTAGAGTGTTAAGTCAATTTTAACAAGTTTTATGCAGATGAACAAATTGTACAGACGCCTGATACTGGTTTTAGGATTGGCTGGCACAGTTTTGGCTGGTACTGGCTGTAGTGAAACTGTTTATGTAACACAGCAACGCCAAACCTTCAATGATTATAAAGCAATGAAGCACGATAAGGTTGTGAATAAAACCAAAAGACCAAAAGTGCGCACCAGGCAATAAAGTTTTGTTTTACTACTCTTCTGATTTCTATGAAAAGGCTGCTAAGTGAAGGCAGCCTTTTCGTTTTTACAGCACCCCAGCGGGCTGGTTCTTTCCGGAAATCACCGTATCTTCGCCCGTATGGAACAGCCCGATCTGAAGATATTTTTCTCTCCCCTGCCCGAATCGGCACATGCCGGCATTACTGCGCCAGACGCCCTGGTAAAGAGCATCAGGCTGCATGCAGAAACATTTCCAGACCTTGAGCAGGCCGATCTGGCCCTGATTGGCCTAACCGAAAACCGCGGCAGCGGCGATAACGGAGGTGTTGGGGCTGCCGCCGATGCCATCAGAGAAAAACTTTACCGCCTGAAGAGATGCCCTACCGGCACCCTGCGTATTATTGACTTGGGCAACCTTATTAACGGGCACGACCTGGAAGAAACCTACCTGCGCATACGCGAAGTGTGCAGCATGCTCATTGGCAACAATGTGCTGCCCATACTCCTGGGTGGCTCGCACGACCTTTCCTTTGGACAGTACCAGGCTTACGAAGACCTGGAGAAGCTGGTATCGGTAGTGCATGTAGATGCCAAACTGGACCTGGAAGACGCTGCCGATATGCCCGCCAACAGCAGGCACGTGCACAGCCTGCTGGTACATGAACCTAACTTCCTGTTCAACTACTCCCTGCTGGGTTACCAGAGCTACCTGGTAGATCCTGCGGCCATGGCCATGCTGGAGCGCCTGTATTTTGAGGCCCACCGCCTGGGCGCCCTCAGACGCGATATACGTGAAGCCGAGCCCCTGGTGCGCGAGGCAGACCTGCTAAGTTTTGATGTTACCGCCATTAAAGCCACCGATGCCCCGGGCAATGCCCAGGCCCAGCCTTTTGGCCTAAGCGGCGAGGAAGCCTGCCAGTTGTGCTGGTATGCCGGCCTTAACGAAAAGCTAAGTTCTATTGGCTTCTATGAATACAACCCTGCCCTCGACGACGCACGAAAAACCACGGCCTCAGTAGTGGCTACCATGGTCTGGTACTTCATTGAGGGCTACTATAACCGCAAGCAGGAAAAGAGCTTTGCCAGCAATGACTATCAGCGCTTTATTGTTACAATGCCCTCAGAGCCCTCTACGCTAACCTTTTACAAAAGCCGCCGCAGCGAAAAATGGTGGATGGAGGTACCACACCCCAACGACGACCTAAGCCGTTACGGCCGTAATTTTATGGTACCCTGCAGCTACAACGACTACCTGATGGCCGTACAGGGCGAGGTACCGGAGCGATGGATCAATACTTATAATAAGCTGGTGTGAGGTTAGTTGTGAGAAAGGGAGTGAAGGAGTGAATTGATGATTTTGTGAGTTAGGCTAAACGGGATTATTTGCCCGCAGGAGATTGATTCTACAGATGATTTCTGTAAACTATGACTTTTATCAGCATCAGAAAATATTTAGCATTACCCAAACTCACTCCTTCACCAACTCAAAACTAACTCCTACATATCCCTGTAGTACATCTTTTCGTACTGCTTCTGGTAGTGCCAGATCCGAAGGATTACCTGGTATTCGGTGGCTTCTTCCATGAACTGTAGCGTTGGCTTGCAGAAAGCAATAAATTCTTTCAGGTCCCTGGCTTCATAACCAGTCAGCTCGGCCACTATCTCCTCATCGAACCAGTAATCGTGCAGGGCTTTATAGTACTCTTCCTCCCTGGCTCTTTCTTTCAGGGCGCTGATCTTCTTGCGCTGTTTTGCTTTTTTGCTGAAGAGGTTTGCAAATTCAGTAATGGCGCCCTCCAGGGCAGCACCACTGCCGGTGGTAGCAAGGCCTATCTTCTGATCTACCGGATCAAGCCCGCTGGGTTTTACACTACGGTAACCTACATATGGATCATCGCTTTTTGCTTCTGGCGGGGCAAAGGGTTTATAAACCTGCTTCTGGCCACGAATGGTAACCGGCCTGAGGGTTACAACCCTTTCCTTCATGGGGAAAATATAGTTTAGCTCTCGCAGCTGGCTTACCGTCAGCAGGGTATCATGGTAGCCAATCATCCTGAACCCTACCTTATCGTTATCGGATACATTGAGACGAAAATACCCGTCCAGGTCGCTTACGGTGCCGCTGCCACTGCTCCGGTTTATAACCTGTACATACGGCAGGGGGCGCAGCGTATCAGTGGCAAGCACCACCCGCCCCCTGATCTGGCGCTGGTTTTGCGCATGTGCTGTTACCAGCAGGCCCAAAAGGCCCAGCATACATAGGAGAAGCTTCTTCAAGTTAATTACAGCCTGGCAATGTTGATACAACGCAATCTGGAGCAAAAATATTCTTTTTACACCTGCAATCAGAGAAGACCCCGCGATTTTAACTCCAGGTATTTATTGATCACATTAATGGTAAGTGCCTGTGGGGGAGTTAAAAGGGCCTGGATGCCATGCTGCTGAAGCTCCCGTACAATTAATTTTTTTTCATGCACCAGTTTTTCTGCAATGGTCTGGGTGTACACTTCATCCAGCACTTTTACCGGCGCATGCAGGAGTTGTGTTAGCTCTGTATTCTCAAAGAATATTACCACCAGCAGGTGCTGACGGGCCATTTGCCGTAAATAAGGCAGCTGCCTGCGCATGCCCTGCAACGACTCGAAATTAGTAAAGAGCAGCAGCAGGCTACGCTGCGCCAGCTGTCTGCGCAGTGTTACATACAGGCGGCTGAAATCAGACTCCTTAAAGGCAGTTTTCTGGTTGTAGAGTGCCTCCATGATCAGGTTCATCTGCCCGCCCTGCCGGCCCGGCGGCAGCACCAGGCTTACCTTATGCTGAAAACTGACAAGGCCTGCCTTATCGCCTTTTTTGATGGCAATATTAGAAATAGCAAGGCTTGCATTGATGGACCAGTCAAGCAGCGAAAGGCCCTCGAAAGGCATGTGCATCAGGCGGCCTTTATCGATAAGCGATACCACCTGCTGGGAGCGTTCATCCTGGTAGGTGTTCACCATCATCTGTCCGCTGCGGGCGGTGGCTTTCCAGTTAAGGGTGCGGTAGTCGTCGCCCTGCACATACTCGCGGATCTGCTCAAACTCCTGGTTATGCCCAATGCGGCGAAAGCGCTTAATGCCCTGCTCCGGCAGGCTGGAGAAAGCCAGCAACTCGTATTTGTGCATCTGGATGTAGCTGGGATATACCGGCACTTCTTTCTGCAGCGGAAATTTATATCGCCGGCTAACAAGCCCAAGCGGAGAGCTGGCGTAGATATTCAGATAGCCAAAGCCATAGGTGCCCCGCCTGGTTGGGCGCAAGAAGTAAGTATGGCGCTTTTGCTCCCCGGGCGTTAGCGCCAGCTCAAACTGCAGATCGCGGGCCTGGAACTGCTCGGGCACCTCATCAATGATTTCAAGTTTTACAGCAAATGGGTAGCGGTTGCTGATATCCAGCTGCACAGGATTATCATCGCCGTTAGAAAAGCGATCGGCAGTGGTGCGGGTGCCTTCTATGCCCTCCTGAAGGCGGTAAAGAAACAGACCATCGGCCAGCAGCAGGAGCATCAGTATCCCAAAACCAATTTTTGACCAGAACAGCAGCGTGGGCAAGGGAAAGCCTGCCAGCCCCAGCGCAACCAGGGCGAGTGCGGCAATCCAGAAACGCCGCTGCAGGTAAAATAAACGGATAAAATCCACTAGCGGGGTATTTCTACGGTTTCGATCATTTCCCTGAGTATGTCTGCCTCTCTGCGGCCCTCCATCTCGCGCTCCGGTGTTAGGGTTACCCGGTGCTGCAGCACCGGAATGGCCAGCCACTTAACATCTTCGGGCGTTATAAAATCGCGGCCCTGCAGGGCGGCATAGGCCTTGGCCGCATTAAGAATGGCTACCGAAGCACGGGGAGAAGCCCCCAGGTACAGATCGGGGTAGGCTCGGGTGGTGGTTACCAGGCGTGCAATATAGCGCAGCAGGTCCTGGCTTACATGCACCTGCCGGGCCGATGCACGGGCACGGGCAATCTGCTCGGGGCCCAGCACTGGCTGTATGGCCGCAGCCGAAAAGCCCTTGCCACGCTCGTGATGTCCCTGCAGAATCAGCACCTCTTCGTCGAGGTTTGGGTAAGGCACATCGATGCGAAACAGGAAGCGGTCTAGCTGTGCTTCGGGCAGGCGGTAGGTACCCTCCTGCTCTATGGGGTTCTGGGTTGCCAATACCATAAAAGGCTCGCCCATGCGCATGGTCTTTCCGTCTAACGTTACCTGCCGCTCTTCCATTACCTCAAAAAGGGCGGCCTGTGTTTTGGCAGGCGCGCGGTTAATTTCATCAATCAGCACCAGGTTACTGAAAATTGGACCGCTCCTGAATTCAAAATCAGAGGTTTTAACATTGAAGACTGAAGTGCCAAGAATATCAGAAGGCATCAGGTCGGGAGTGAACTGAATGCGGGAAAAACCAGTATCGATGGCCGCCGCCAGCAGCTTGGCAGTTAAGGTTTTGGCCACACCTGGCACCCCTTCCAGCAGCACATGCCCCTCGGCCAGCAGGGCCACCAGCATCAGCTCCACCATTTCCTGCTGTCCCACAATAACAGACCCCACTGCCGCACGGATCTGCGCCATACTGCTCTGCAATTCTTCCAGGTTAATGCGGTTGGCAAAGGGTGTTTGAATATCTTCCATCTAGGTTCGGGTAAAAGATTCTAATTTATGTTGCAGCGCAAGCAGGTCTTCCGGCGAAAGGGGTACCTGCTGCCGCTGTATGCGTTCAATAAAAGCAAAAAGGCTGCGCACCTCCGCCTCTGGCTTTCCGCTTTTGCGGGCGAGCCGCCGCAGGTAATCTTCATCTATTTTTCCGGCAGGCATCTGGTAGCGCTCCCGCAGCCACTCTTTAAAGTAGCTGATTTTTTTGTGGGCAATATCGAGGTGGTTGCCCTGGCTATAGTACAGGCGAGCCACTGTTTCTGCAAATTGCAGGCTTGTATTGGCGGGTGGTGCCACCACCGGAATTGGCCGCTGGCGGCGCTTAAGGCTAAAGAGCACAAAGCCCAACAAGATGCCCATACACAGGTAGTAGCTCCAGCGCAGCGCTGGCTCCTGCAATATAAAACGCAGGGGCGTGCTTGCCTCCATACGGCCTAAGTGATAATATTCTGTCCAGAAAAGGGTTTGCCCGGGCAGGTAAGCCACGGCAGCTTCGCCAAAGGGCCTGCTCCTCTCCTGCATCAGAAAATAATTAGTAAACAGCATAGGGGTGCTGGAGAGAAACATAGTGCCACTCCCCCAGGGTACCGAAACCAGCACTGCCGCACCTCCATCTGTTTTTGCCAGTACGGTGGCTGTTGGAGGCAGGCTATCAAAGGTAGAGGCCAGCACACTGTTGGCAAAACGAAAGCGCTGCCGGGGTAAACCAGGCTGGGTAAAGTGCACGTTGGTGCTATCACGTTCCCTGCCTCCTACTTCTGCAGGCAGCTCAAAATTGTATTCGTACGTAAAACCAAGTGTATCTGAAAGCTCCTCGCTCCAGAACTGTGCCGAGATAAAAGCATGATCGCCTTCCGCTACTCTACGCAGGAGCACTTCCATATCTTCCCGTTCAGGCATAAAATCTTCTGCTAGCACCAGCAGGTTAAGCTTCTCCTGTACAGAATCGGTTTCGTAGAGGGTTACCGATTGGATGCGCAATTCTTCCGGAGCAACCAGTCCTGGCAGTAGCTGCGCCAGGGCATATGCGCCATAAGGGTTTTTATCGCGATGAGAATAGGTGGGGGTCCAGTTCAGGGGCCTGGGCATTAGCATTTCTATGACCACAAACAAGAGCACCACCCCTGCCAGTATCAGTATTCTGCGCCTGCTCATACCCGCACCTCCACCAGCTTGCAAAACTCCCTGTACTCCTGCGCTGCCTGCAGGTACTGCTGCTCGTTTACCGGAAAATCGCCGTACCAGGCATACTCAAAAACACGACCAAGGCTGGCAAAGCGGCTGCTGCATTGGGACGAGCGTAATTCGCGCTGGTACTGCCGGTTGGTTTTGCCGGGCTCAAACCTGATGAGGCCGGCATCAGTCAGCCGTTTTAGGGAAGCCAGGTATAGCAGGCGAACAGCCCGCTTATACTCCTGCTGCTGAACGGCAGCACCAATTTCCTGGTCAAAATCCAGTGCATGAATATTTTCAGTGATGCCTTCGCCCACGCTGATGGGCGGAGCAACCGCCCGGCGCTGCACCAGTGCAGTTAAATCAACATCCAGAAAGCGTATAATAATAAAGATGCCTGCACCAATGCAAACAGCGTAGACGATCAAATCCAGCAGGCCGGTTTTGGCAGCACCCCCGAAAAACTGGGAAAGCTTTGTGAAAAACCATCTTTTAAAACGGCCCCAGGAGTCATCTTCCGCCACTTCTATTTCATAAACCAGGCGATCATCTTCCTGCAGTTCCTGCAGCTTTTCTTCAGAAAAACGGCGCTCCAGCCAGCGGGGCTCTGTACTGCCTTGGTCTGCTGAATCGGGCTGGGCAAAAGCAAAGAGGGGCACCAGAACCACCAGCAGGTACAGTAAAAATGGCAGCAGGGGTTTAGTATTGCTCTTCTTCCTCATGAACCGTTTTGGTTACGCCAAACGACTGCATACGCTCCAGCAGGCCGCTGGCCTCCCGCCTTTCACGCAGGTTAAAATACTGCAGCGTTACAGCAATAAGCATAATGCTGCCAATGAGCGTTAAACCTACAGAGTATACAATAGATGCCAGTGCAGTAAAGATCGTATACCAGCTAAACTGGTTCGACTGGGCAACAACTTCTTCGAGCGAGCCGCCATGGAACATCTTGTAAAAGGTGATGGCATACACCGGGATTGATAATGCCATGATGATAACGGACTGGATAACAGATGTAATAAATACCAGCCCTGCTGTGCTAAGCCATTTACCCCCGTTCAGGGAAAACACCCTGCCAATGGCATCAAAGAAGTTTGTTTTTTCAAAATTCAGAATGGGGTAGATGAGCATCAGGGCAGAGCCCGCCATCAGCAGGCCTACAAACATGGCCAGCACCATTAAAATAGCCAGAAAAGGGGCCTGCAAGCCCGCAATCAAGAGAGAAAAAGGCACAACAATAATCATCATGGCGATGAACATCAGCACAGCAATGCCTAAGGTAGCACCAAGTGCAGATAGAAAATCTCGCCAGATGGTTTTTGCCAGGTAAGCTGTGTCGATGGCCGCACTGCCGGTTTCTACATAAGCCCGGATGTGGCGCTGTGCCAGGGCAATGGTAAGGGCAATCATGGCCAGCAGCACCAGGTAGGTGATGCCCAGATAAGACCACCAGGCTGCAGAGGTAAACATACCCGCCGCACCGGCTGGGTTACTCCCGGAGAGGGTGGTGGAGAAGTCGCCAAAATTGCGCATCTGGTAGACCTGCAGCACCAGGGTGGTAACCAGGGCAAAAGGCCCGGCAATGTACAGGGCGCTTTTGGCTATGGGCTTCAGGTTTTGGCTGATAAAAGCAAAAGTAGCATTGATCTTATCACCAAAACTGCGCTCCCGCTTAAAATTAATGTAGGGCTCCGGCATCCTCTCTGCGTTCTAATTGAAAGGGATAAATTACAAAGTAATAGAGCATAAACAGAGCAGATGTAAGAATAATTACTGCTTTTACAGACCAGTGCCAGTCGGTAAAGCGGGTAACGTATGATTCCAGCAAAGCCGCTACTACTATGATGGGCAGCACGCCTATCAGCATTTTAAGCCCTTTTTGAGCACCCCTTTTAAAAGACTCCATACGCGGGTAAGTACCGGGAAACAAAAAGCTGTTGCCCACCACCAGGCCTGCTGCTCCGGCAATTACAAAAGAAGCCATCTCCAGGGTTCCATGCACCCAAATGGTGAGGAAGGAGGTCCAGAAAAGGCCTTTTTGCAAAAAGAAATACTGAAAAGCCCCTACCATTACCCCATTGTAAAACAGGATAAGCCCCGCTCCTATGGAAAGCACCAGGCCTGCGGCAAAAATGGTGAGCGCTACCCTTAGGTTGTTGAAGGCAATGCCCGCAAACATGCTTAGCATTTCTTCGTCTTTATATACCGCCATGGGATCGCCCTTTTCGATATTCTCCAGGGTCATGTTCACATAGCCGTCTCCCAGGATAAGGCGGGCATAGGTATCATCGTATTCAGAGGAAAGAATGCCAATGCCTACCGAAATAATGAATATCAGAAATGAATACAGCAGCGGGCGGCGTGCTTCGCGAAAAAGCAGGGGCAGCTCCCGGCTCCAGAAGCTTACAAAGCGGCTAAGGTCTTCTTTTTTGTTGCGATAAATGCGCTGGTGCACCCCTGCCGCCAGGTTGTTCAGGTAGCGGGTTATGTCACTTTCAGGATAATGGGTGCGGGCAAAAGCAAGGTCGTCGGTAAGCTGTACAAACAGATCTGCCAGCTCATCGGGGCTGGTCGCCTTATTTTTTTGCATTACAGCCTCAAAAGATTTCCATTTTGGGTAATTCGTTTTGACAAATAAGGCCTCGCGCATACATTTGTTAAATTCTGAGAGCACAAGGTAACAAAAGATGCAGAAAGTAGGGATACAAACCACCCAAAATGTATTGATCGACTATGAGGTTGCGGGACTGGGAGACCGTATTGGTGCTTATCTGTTAGACTCGCTGCTAACGGGTGCTTATTATGTTGTTTTGTTCCTGATCAATTCCGAGGTGGCGGAGCTGCCCACCTGGCTTAATATTCTGCTGATATTACCGCCATTTTTGTACCACCTGTTGTGCGAAATGCTGCTGAACGGACAAAGCCTGGGCAAACGCCAGCTAAACCTGAAGGTGGTACGGCTCGATGGTACACCACCCGGCATTGGCAGCTACCTGCTGCGCTGGCTGCTGCGGCCTATCGACATCTGGCTCTATGGCTCGGTGGCCATCATTACTATTCTCATCAATGGCAAAGGGCAGCGCCTGGGCGATCTGGCGGCCGGAACGACTGTGGTAAAATACCGGAATCAGCAGTATAGCTTTGATCAGCAGCTTTATACACCCTCGCCGGAGCAGGAAAATGAATACCAGGTACAGTTTCCGCAGGTAAGCCGCCTTAATGAAAGAGATATTGCGCTTATACGGGAAACCCTGCGCAATTACCGGCTTACCGGTAATACTCAGCCTGTACAGGTAATGGCAGATAAGGCCCAGGAGCTTTTAGGCATCCAGACAAACTTAGCGCCCCTGAAATTGTTGCATACACTGGTGAAGGATTTTGAGCACAGCAACCCTCAGGCCTGATGTCTGAAAGTATGCTGAAGGAATATACCAGGGCACAGCTGGCGCTGCGCAACGGGCAAGATCGCCCGGAGATCTGGTGCGCCTATCAGGGGTTCATTTACAATGTTGCTCCTTCGCGCCTGTGGCGTAACGGCAAACATTATGAGCATTGGGCAGGTCAGGATCTTACCGACGAGTTAAAGGATGCACCGCATACAGACAAGGTGTTCGATAAATTTGTTATTATAGGAAAATTAAAAGACTAAGATATGATCCTGATTGCCGACAGCGGTTCAACCAAAACTCAGTGGAGAATGCTACAGCCCGATGGCAGCATAGGCCAGACGCGCACCAGTGGCTACAATCCCCATCACCAGACAGCAACAGAAATAAAAGAGCTTGTTCAACAGGAACTACTCCCAAATTTGCCTGTCGGCAGTAAACCAACCAGCATTCATTTTTATGGTGCCGGCTGCAGCTCAGATAAAAGCAAAAGCATTGTGCGCATGGCCTTCCGGGAGGTTTTTCCGGAGGTAGCAGTAACTGTAGAGCACGACCTGCTGGCTGCTGCCCGTGCCTTATGCGGCACCGAGCCAGGCATTGCCTGCATTTTGGGCACCGGCTCTAACTCCTGCTTTTATAACGGAAGCGAAATAACCCATAATGTGTATGCCCTGGGCTGGATTATGGGCGACGAAGGCAGCGGCTCCGACCTTGGAAAACGCGTGGTAGCCGATTACCTGCGCTACGATATGCCCGACCACCTGCGCCAGCTGTTTAAGCAGGAGCACGATATTACGGCAGAAGATGTGCTGGACAGAATTTACCGCCAGCCCTTTCCAAAGCCATACATTGCCTCCTTTGCCCGTTTTCTGCACAACAACCTGCAGGATCCCTGGTGCTACCGCCAGGTGTACGACAGTTTCAAGGGCTTTCTGGAGCGCAACGTTGTAAAATACCCCGATTACCAGCAACATAAACTGCACTTTGTAGGATCGGTAGCCTACCACTATGGCGATGTACTGCGTAAAGCCGCATCAGACATGGGCCTAAGGGTGCATCATATCCTGGAAAACCCCATTGCAGGCCTCACCCTGTACCATCAAGCTGCTAATAAATAGTTACAAAAAGCTTCCTTTTCTGAATCAAAATTTACCAAACGATGTTGCAACATAAGGGGAAGCTACAGAAGCATGATCAGAAATACATTTGGCAAGGAGATCGTTCCGGATAATGATGAAGCAAGGCTCCATGCCCTTTACCGCTACGAAATACTCGATACTCCGCCGGAGGGAACCTTCGATAAAATTGCCAAACTGGCCCAGTCTATCTTTCATGTGCCTATTGCCCTGGTTGCCCTGGTAGACCAGGAGCGTGTTTTTTTTAAGGCAAATGTAGGGATGGGCGACACCAAAAATGTAAACCGTGGTGTAAGCCTGTGTTCCCTTGCCATACTACAGCAAGAGGTTACTGTTTTTGAAAATGCTTCTGACGATCCCTGCCTGCTGCACAACCCACTGGTAGCGGGCTCTTTCGGGCTGCGCTTTTATGCCGGAGCCCCCATCACCACACACGATGGTTATCGTGTAGGCACCATTTGTATTGTTGATCATGAACCGCGCAGTTTTTCTGAAGAGCAACGCAGCATTCTGGCACAGCTGGCCAGCCTGGCAATGAATGATCTGGAGCTTAGGCTTTCTACCCGCAAAGCCCTGGGTGCACAAAATGAAATGCTGAACATGACGGTGCACGACCTGAAGAACCCGATCAACAACATCAGCGGCCTGGCACACCTGATCGAAATGGAGATTTCAGATAAGGAGAGTGTACTCACCTATACCGATCTTATTCATAAGTCGACAAAAACCCTGAACCAGGTTGTACAAAACCTCCTGGATACTTCTTTGAATACCAATGGCGAAGCTAACCTGAAGCTGGAAAATGTAAACCTATCATCGCTGTTGTGGCAAACAATAGAGGAGAATAAGGCAGGGCTGCTTAAAAAAAGCCAGTCTGTTACTACCAGTATAGAAAAAAGTGTCTGGCTGCAGGCAGATCCCTTTCGCCTAAAACTGGTACTTGACAACCTCATCAGTAATGCATCTAAATATTCAGCTACAGGAAGTGCCATTGATGTAAACCTGGCGCAGACAGATGGCGTGGCCAGGATTGCAATAAAAGACGATGGACAGGGAATAACGGCAGAGGATCAGGAAAAACTTTTTGGCAAATACGCACGCTTAAGTGCAAAGCCTACCGCCAATGAAAGCTCCACAGGCCTGGGGCTGTACATAGCCAGAAAAATTATACAGCAGCACAAGGGCAAAATATGGGCAGAGAGCGATGGCAAAGACCAGGGCAGCCGCTTTATTATTGAACTCAGGGCAGAGCACCAAAACTAGCGTACTACAGTAGCTGGCATAGCTGAAAAATAGAAAAACACAGCTGCTTGCGCAGACTGTGTTTTTTGTTTTTGCCCTGTTTGGCAGGAAGTAGACTACTTTGCTTAAACTACAATGGCAAGGCTTAGTAACTGGCTGGAAACCTTCAGGCCAGATTTGTCCATGGCATCCTGATTAAGCTCAAAACGCATTTTACCATCAACAACAACAAAGTTAATCATCGATCCTTTTTTCACCAGCCCGTCTTTCTCAGTGATGATCAGTTTTGGCGAGTTGGCATACTTTTGTGCATATGCAGTAACTTTATCGCTCTCTTTATCCGGGATAAAGATCACGTGGCAGGTGGCAGCATCCTCTGGTTTGGTAATAACCTTAACCGTATACTTACGATCACCCATGGATTTGCTCTGGGCCATTTTTTCAAAGGCCGCCATCGCATCTTTATCGCCACCCTGCACACCAATTACAGTTTCATTGCCTGCACTTGGCCACTCAATGTATCTGGTAAAGTTGTAAACAAACACCGTGTGGTAGGTGTAATCCTTTGCCAGAACGTTACCACTTCCTAACAGCAACAGAAGGGTAATAATTGTTAAAAACCCCCTTTTTTGGTACTTCATGATGAGAAGAAATTTGACTTGACGTTTCTACGAACACAAATCAAGTTAGCTACACCACAGACCTGCAGCAAGGAGCAAGTGCATTTACACGGTAAAATGCAAAATACCAGCCAGTGAAAAATACTGCTTACCCAAGCCTTACCTTTTTAGACCGTTTGCAGGCCAGGAGGCTCTGAAAAAAAATCCATATCGAATTTTAGCCGCAATTCAGCAAAAAAGGGAAACAGCTGCAATAGAGCATATTTTTCAAGTGCAGAGATTCTGTTTTCCCAATGAAGAATATTACATGCCAATTGAGCAGGTACAAACGTAATTACATCAAAGCTATGAGTATACTATATTAATGCTACCTAGTGCAAACAGCAGCCTCTACATAGAAGCCTTTTCAGATGCCTCCTGTAAGAGGTATTCCCGCTTCAGCAAAGGGCAGATCCTGTAGCGTTCATCGCCGGTATCCAGCAGCACGGCAAGCAAAAGCTCATACACATGCTTAATCCCTATTTTACTGCACCAGGCAAACGGACCCATCGGGTAATTGGTACCCAACTGCATACCCAGGTCAATATCTTCGCGGCTGGCAGTACCTTCCTGCACGGTAAAGTAAGCCTCGTTAATAATCTGACACACCACCCTGGGGGTAACCATGCCCACCCGATCCTGCACCAGCCTGAAATCGACTCCTAATGCACTACATACGGCCTGCAGCTGGGGCAGGTCTTTTTGTTCCATTAAGCTTAACTCCAGCAGCGGGCGGTTTACAAAACCTGGCAAGCCGTTGAAACCAGCCAGTGAGCAGGAGGGCCGGCCATAGCGATAGAGCAGTTCGGCCAGGCTTAATTTTGGAACATTACAGAAAAGCAGCAGGCCATCCAACCGCTGGTATTGCAGCATACGCTCGGGCAGCGAATCGAGCCAGAAGTCAAAAACGGCATTGGCTTTCAGCAGCTCTGCCTGTGGCAAGGCCTCTACCGTATGATATACTATCTCTTCCGGCTGACCAAAGCGTTCCTGAAATTCGGCCAACATTTGCGCGGGTCCTGTCACCAGTATTAGCATAAATAGAGTATTTTTGGCCAAAATAAGCTTTTTTATCTTTTAACTCCACCCCAAATGAGCAAAAGCGTAATCTATAGCGAACAGGCCCCAGCCCCAATCGGCCCTTATAGCCAGGCCATTCGCGTAAAAGATACTCTCTATGTTTCCGGACAGATTGCCCTGCTTGCCGGCAGCGGTGAGCTTGTAAAAGGCACTATCGAAGAGGAAACCCGGCAGGTAATGCACAACCTGGAAGCCATTTTAAAAGCAGCCGGCATGGGATTTGGCAACGTAGCAAAGTGCACTATTTTTATTAAGGACATGAACGACTTTGGTGCCATCAATGGTGTGTACGGCAGCTTTTTTACCGATCAGCAGCCCCCTGCGCGCGAAACCGTAGAGGTAAGCCGCCTGCCAAAAGATGTTCGTGTTGAAATTTCCTGCATAGCCGTGGCCTGATGCAGCTGTTGCCTTATAAACAGGAGACCTATGTTCTTCCCTACCCGGCAGAAGAAGTTCTGAATCGCCTGCGCCCCTACATACGGCCGGTAGAAAAAGGATTTGAGTTTAGCACGGCAGAAGAAAAACGTTTCCTGTTCAACGGCGTTGTTAAGAAAGGCATCTTTCGCATTAGCAGAAGGGTGCAAAAGCCCGAGAACTTTTTGCCCCTGCTGCTGGGCCGGCTGGAAACCACCTCGGTAGGCAGCCTGCTGTTTGTAAGCTACCGCCTCTTTTTTTCTACGGCTATGTACCTGGTGTTCTGGTCGGTGGTGTGCCTGCTGCTTACCCTGTTCTTTCTGATATACCACCAGGCCTGGCTCTATGCAGCCATTGCTTTTGGCACCGGCTGTGTCCAGTACATGATCGCCATTAAAAACTTCAGCTGGCAGGTAAACAGAAGCAGGCAGGAGCTGGAGAAGGTGCTTTTTTCTAAAGAAGTGTAGAAGGCCTGCAGACTTTACGCTTCGTTTTAATTTTATAATTTTGCAGCAAATTTGAGCAGCATGGATAAAGACGTTAGAGTTCGCTTTGCCCCCAGTCCAACCGGGGCTTTACATATTGGCGGCGTTCGCACCGCCCTGTACAATTACCTGTTTGCCCGTAAAACCGGCGGCACCATGATTCTTCGCATAGAAGATACCGACCAGACCCGCTTTGTGCCCGGTGCAGAAGATTACATTCAGGAAGCCCTGGCCTGGGCAGGCATTGAGCTGGACGAGAGCCCCTGGACAGGCGGCCCTTTTGCCCCCTACCGCCAGAGCGAACGCAAGGCGAGCTATAGGGAGTATGCCCAAAAGCTGGTAGATGAAGGAAATGCCTACTATGCCTTCGATACGCCAGAAGAACTTGAAGCCATGCGCGAGCGCCTGAAAGCAGCCCGTGTTGCCAACCCGCAGTACGATGCCCTCTCGCGCATGCAGATGCGCAACAGCCTTACCATGCCCGAAGATGAGGTAAAAGCACGCATTGCCAGTAGTGAGCCCTATGTGATCCGCATTAAAGTACCCCGCAAGGAAGAAATCAGGCTAAACGACCTGATACGTGGCTGGGTAATGGTACACTCTGCAACCCTGGATGACAAGGTACTGATGAAAAGCGATGGCATGCCTACCTACCACCTGGCCAACGTGGTAGATGATTACCTGATGAAGATATCGCATGTGATTAGGGGTGAGGAGTGGCTGCCCTCTGCGCCCATTCACGTGCTGCTGTATAAATTCCTGGGCTGGGAGGAGCAAATGCCGCAGTTTGCCCACCTGCCCCTGATCCTGAAGCCTGATGGCAACGGCAAGCTAAGCAAGCGCGATGCCGAGCGTCATGGGTTTCCTATCTTCCCGCTGCAGTGGACAGATCCTAATGGTGGCGAGCAGGTATCAGGCTTCCGCGAAGAAGGCTACCTGCCAGATGCCGTGGTAAACTTCCTGGCCTTTTTAGGCTGGAGCCCCGGCACTACCGAAGAGCTGTTTACCATGCCCCAGCTCATAGAAGCATTTTCTCTTGAACGTATTGGAAAGGCGGGAACGAAGTTCGATATAGACAAAGCCAAATGGTACAACCAGCAGTACCTGCGCATGCGCTCCGACAATGAACTGGCAGCTATGCTGCAGGAACAGCTGGATAAAAATGAGGTGGAATACGCACCCGATACAGTAAAAAAAGTAGCGCTGGAGATTAAAGAAAGGGCTGTATTCCCGCAAGACCTCTGGAAAGACGGGGCAGTATATTTTATTCGACCCGCCCGCTACGACGAGGCCGTTGCCAGCAAGAAATGGAATGCCGAGGCGGCCTTTATCATTGAGCAGTTTGCCGATGCAGTGGAAAGCAAGGTGGAGCCGCTTACAGCCGATGGGGCCAAAAGCCTGCTCCAGGAGGTTCTCGATAAAAACAATGTAAAGATCGGGCGTGTGATGCAGGCAGTACGGCTGGCGCTGACTGGTATGGGCTCCGGCCCTGATCTGATGAATATCATCGAGATAATCGGGAAAAAAGAAACAGCAGAACGCCTGCGCGCAGCCCTGCAACAATTGCACGTAAACGGATAAGGCTAAGAGCCCTTGCCAGTAATTTTTTAAAATAGAAATACCACCAAATAACAGAAGCCCCTTTTACCAAGCGTAAGAGGGGCTTTTAGTTTTATCTGACAACGCTATTTGCAGTTTGCGTTGCTGATCTGCCGCTTATAATTTTTTTGTACCGTTCAGTAGATCCCTGGTTTGCTTTGGTTCTATCAAAGCATATTTTAGTTATGGCTATTTGCATTGGAAGTGCCTCACAGAAACCAAAAGTATTGGGTTATTCACCAGGGTTTCCTGACAGGGCTTGTAATTTCAAAACAGCTAAAAAAAAACAAATACCTGTAAAATAGTTGTATTAGTAGTGGCATTATTGCACAATTCCACTAAAACAGTTCTATATTAATCTTAAGAACCGTTTATCAGTATACTACTACAAAGATTATAGGCTATGGCACGTAAACACGATAAATCAGACAAACCTTCAAAAAAGGAGTCACCAAAGGTAAATGATGAGCTAAATGGTTTCGATATTAAGATCGATACCTTTGGCGAAATAAGGTCTACCATGAGCATCGACGATATCAACAAGTTTTTGAATAAGAACGTGGATGATAAAAAACTGCGCGACCGCGATGATCTTGAATTTATTCAGGATAAGAAAAATAAGAAAATACCGAAGAAGATCCCTAAAGACAACCAAACAGAAGATTAAGCTATGTACCGCCCTTCCGACCAGATTGATTACAACATAATAGGAGAAAGTATTCAGGTTGTAGAGATTGAGCTAGACCCTGGAGAAACCGTTATTGCCGAAGCCGGCGCCATGCTGTACATGGAAGACGGCATACAGTTTGATACCAAGATGGGCGATGGCTCCGAGGCCAACTCAAGCATGCTGGGCAAGCTGTTTCAGGCAGGTTCACGCTGGATCATGGGTGAATCGCTCTTTATGACTCACTTTACCAACCGGGGCGGCCGAGGGGCTTCCGGCAAGGCTAAAGTTGGGTTTTCGGCGCCTTACCCCGGCACTATTGTACCAGTAAATTTGTCCAGCATGTACCGCAGCGAGCTGATGGTACAAAAGGATGCTTTTTTGTGTGCTGCACTGGGCACTAAAATCTCCATTGCCTTCAACAAAAAGCTCGGCAGCGGTTTGTTTGGTGGCGAGGGTTTTATACTTCAAAAACTGCAGGGCGATGGCCTGGCTTTTATTCATGCAGGTGGCACCATTATTAAGCGCCAGCTTAATAACGAAACCCTGCGGGTAGATACCGGCTGTATTGTAGGTTTTGAGTCTACCATCAGTTACGATATAGACCGTGCCGGTGGGCTTAAAAGCATGATCTTTGGTGGTGAGGGTATTTTCCTGGCTACCCTGCATGGCACCGGCACCGTATGGCTGCAGAGCATGCCTGTGCGCAAGCTCATCCAGGCCCTGCTGCCCAATGGCGGCAATAGCGACAAAGGCAGCAGCTCAGTATTGGGCCAGTTCTTTGAACAGTAACCAGAAGACAATCATTATAAAACCAGAAAGCCTCTGCTCATAAGCGGAGGCTTTCTGGTTAATGCCATCAGCTACACCTGTCAGATCTTAAAAATCTTGCAGCTGTAAAACTGTAGTCATCACATAAAATAAGAGGCGTATTTTTTAGGCATTTCGCTGATGCTTCTGATCTTGATGTCTTTGTAAAAGACCTCTGCAGCTTCGCTTTGCAGCTGTATTTTGCCTTTGGTAAGCGGAATGGTCTTGTCATTATCCAGGTAGCGGGAATTTTGCAGCACCATCACTACATGGCCGTTTACAATGTGCAGGCTTTTATCGCCATAGCAGATTAGCTCCAGCTCAGTCCATTCTCCATTGGGGCTTTCGTGATCTTCGCTGCGCAGGCAAAAGCTATCGATGCTTTTGCCGGAACCAATAGGTACAAAGCCCTGCCTGGCACTGGCAACTGTGTTCATTCTACCCTCCGGAATAAAGGCACGAATGTCTATAGCCGAGCTGGCAATATTCCAGTAGTCGCCCATATGCCCTTCCATCACCTGGAACTCCTGCGAGAGCATCCAGGCCCGCCAGTAATCAACACCGGCTTCACCAATGGAATGGTATAAAATTCCGGAGTCTTTTAGCTTATCGGTTCTGGGTACCCACTTTTTCTCGCCCCACTTTACCTTGAGTTTTAAATGATAATTTTCATACTCCTGCTTAGTAAATACACAGCCGTACACTTCGCCACTGACGCGTAAAACAGGCTCTCCATCCTGTTCAATTACTGAAAAAACCTTGCTTTCGTCTTTATTATAGCCAATTGGTACAGTTAGCTCTCCATTGGCTTCTTTTGGCATATCGCCATTGTAGCTATCTTTATGGCGGTAGCTTAAGTATATCTCCCACTGCGACAGGTCTTTGTCTAGCATAGAGGTCCATTCTTTTTTTACGAAGAAGGAGCTCATGCTTAAGGATAAGATCAGCAGGGCTGCAAGGCCCATCATTAAACTGTTGGTTTTTGTCATGGTTGTAAAAAGTAATTCAGGGCTACTCCCTGTCTGAAAATTTCTGCTTCTTTAAAAGTTTATCAATAGTGGCGGCAATACGTGCTACCCTGGTATCTTCTGTTTTTGCGCTGTATATCCAGTCAATAAAGGCTTTTTGCTCTCCTTCTGTATAGCTCATAAAGGTTTGGTGGGCCTGTGGCTCATCCAGCAGGCAAAGCTGCAGCTCCTGTGGCACCTCCAGGGGAGTGTCGTCGGCATACAACACCACTGTTACCCAATCGCCTTCTTTTTTACCAATCTTCTTCCTGATAGTAGCCTTTACCGGCAAAAAGAGCCTGCTGCTGCCCATGGGCATCAAGTGGTAGCTTTTTATTTCGAAACCATCAATACTGCCTCTTACCTTTACCCAGCCAAAAGGAGCATTCTTGTCTTGTGCTACTTCGGGAATGGCAGCGTAGGTCCAGCCGCCTTTGCCTGGAAACTTCTCCAGCAGGTACTCCTTATTTACCAGGGGTGCATTCATGGTGTTGTGCTTTGGAAAGTGTGCAGCCTGCACTGATGCTTTATTCTTCCGGGGTGTTGTTGTAGTAGGTATAGTCTTTGGTAATCTGGCCGTTTTCGACTGTAAAAATAGTGCATATCGGCAGGCTCCATTTCGTACCATCTGGTGCCGAGCCGTAAGATACAAACTCAACTACTACATGATTTGCACCGGATGGGTAAACCTTCACTACTTCGTCTTTAATATCCGGAAACATCTCTCCCATCTCCTTGTACTTTGCAGCAATCTCCTCCCTTGTCTGCTGTACTGCCTCCAGGCCAAAAGCAGGATCTTTGAATTCAGCAGGGTTACTGTAGAGATCAGCCATCGCCGTCCAGTTGTGTTCGTTAAAATGCTCGTAAACCTTGTTTACAATTTCAACATTCTGCTCAGAGGCAGTGAGGCTGGCCAGGCTGGTTTCTTTCTCTGACTTATTGCATGCCACCAGTAGCAGCACTGATAAGGCTGCAATCATTAATTTGTTGGTCATATGGATAGAATGATAATTCTTCAAAAAAGCAGCTTTAACCTATCTCCTCCGGTTCACCTTCTTAAAACATATAGCTAATGGTAGCAGGCACATAATGCGCCAGCCTGCACCCGGTCTTAGGCAGTGTCAATGCTCAATGGTGATAGTATTCCCTGTTCCTAAATCCAAAAGAATGTAAGGTAGCTGTTTGCTAGCTGAAAGACAATAAGCTATACAGCTGTTGTTTAGCTGCATAACCATCTAACTTACAGATCTTTCCAATCCTCATCAAGAATTGCATACTCAAAGTTATCCGACCAGCCCTCTTTCAGGGGCAAAACCTTTCTTTTCCCTCCTTCCCGGCGCATACCTGCTTTTTCCAGCACCCTGATTGATCCTGCATTGGCTACAGCACAGCCGGCCTCTATTCTATGCAGTTTCAATTTCTCAAATCCAAAGCCCAGGATCTCCCGCAGGGCCTCGGTAGCATACCCCTGCCGCCAGTGATTTACATGCAGTTTATACCAAACCTCCCCAATCCTGAATTTTGGATTACCACATTTTAAAGCAAACAGTCCTATAAAAGCTCCTGAATCTTTACTCCTGATGCTAAAGGTGTAGGTAGGATTCAGTTCTGCCCCTGCTGCTGCAATCCATTCCCGAAGAATTTTGCTTGTCTGCTCAACTGATTCTGGAATTCCCAAAGTATTGTACCTGTCGGTTTCAGGCAGAGAATGTAATTCATGAATATGGGGCAGATCGCCTAAATTCACCGGGTTTAAACATAATCTACTGGTTGAAAGTGATATACTCATTGGTATTGGCGTATTTAAAAATTTATAGTGGCATCAGTAGCCCTCTTGCTGCACAACAGCGTAGCACCAGATATGGCATACAATTTTGCTAATGCTGCCTCTTTCTACCCAGCCTGGGAATGAGCATCGGTACTTTTCTTTTGTACTCCCGGTAGGCTTCGCCAAACTGCTGCTCAAGGTCGCGTTCTTCTAACCTAATGCCTACAAAGAGATAGATAATGATAACAGCTGTAGTAATGAGGTTGGCAAGGGTTGGTATGTAAAACCAGAAGCCAACAATGAGCAGGAGCGTAGCCAGGTACAGCGGATGACGCAGCTGCGCCAGAATTCCATGGGTTTTTAGCCCCCCCTGATCGGCAGTATGCTCTGCCATGGGCTTCAGGCCCACGAACTCCTGAAAGGAATATACCCGGAATGTCTGCCGGAACACAATTACACTAAAGGTTGCCAGCATCAGGCCTACATAGCGGTAGGTATCATCTTCGGGCAGGAGGCGTTTATGCGAAACTACAGCATTGTAAAATAATACTCCAACCAGTCCCAGGCCAGAGCCCAGGCTATAGAGCAGACGGTAATGAGGCATCAGCCAGCGCAGATGGCGCGAAAACCACTCTTTCATCCAGGGCCGGGCAAAGAGGCTGTGCAACAGGAAGTACAGCAACCACAAGATAACTAAGAGAAGATATGGGCTCATTGTGGCAAATTACTATATTTGAGCGTCTTTTCCGGCAGTTTATTGTACCGCCGCACACCAGATTTAGCTTTTTTTACCTATGCTTAAGATTGGCCTCATCCGCGAAGGCAAGCGCCCTATTGACCGCCGGGTTTCCCTTACCCCACAACAGGCAGCCACCTTTAACAGCCAATACCAACAGGCTACAATTACCATACAGAGCAGCCACATTCGCTGCTTTACCGACGAAGAATACACCAGCGCCGGTCTTGTGGTAGAGGAAGAGATGGCAGGATGCGATATATTGATGGGCATTAAAGAAGTGCCTCTTGATGCACTGATTCCCGATAAAACCTACCTGTTCTTTTCACATACTATAAAAAAACAGCCCTACAACCGGCAGCTGCTGCAGGAGGTCCTGAACAGAAACATCAGGCTGATTGATTATGAACGCATAACCGACGATGAAGGAAACCGGCTGGTGGCCTTTGGTAAATGGGCAGGCATTGTTGGAGCCTATAATGCTATCTGGACCTGGGGCCGGCGCTACGGCACCTTCGACCTGCGCCGGGCTTTCCGCTGTTATGATTACGAGGACCTGAAAAACGAATTCAGGAAAGTAAAGCTGCCAGCCATCGGCATTATTGTTACCGGTGGCGGAAGGGTGGCCAAAGGAGCTATTGAAGTACTTGAAGGTATGGGTATTAAGCGGGTGAGCCCTGAAGAATTTCTGCAGGGAAATTTCACCGAAGTGGTTTTTACCCAGCTGAACAGCCGCCACTACCACTACCGCCGCGGCGGCGGCGACTTCAGCCAGGATGAGTTTTACCAGCATCCCGAACTGTATGATTCGTCTTTTGCCCGGTTTTACCGCAAAGCCGATATCCTGATTGCCGCTGCTTACTGGCATCCGGCAGCCCCTGTGCTTTTCGCTCCCACAGAAGCCGCATCAGCAGATTTCAAAATAAAGGTAATAGCCGATATTACCTGTGACATTGAGGGCTCTATTCCTTCTACCAAAAAGCCTAGCAATGTAGCAGAGCCTATCTATGACTATATACCTGGCAGCGACAGCATTACCACACCACTCTCCGATGAAAAGAACATAACGGTAATGGCCATCGACAACCTGCCCTGCGAGCTGCCGCGCGATGCCTCAGAAAGCTTTGGAAATGCCCTGATGCAGCACGTGATGCCGCACTTTACAAATGGCGACAGCCAGGGAATTCTGGCACGTGCAACCATAACGGAAGGTGGTAAATTAACACCAGCCTATGCCTACCTGCAGGATTATGTGGAGGGTAAAGAATAAGTAGTAGTTACCGTGTATATGGTACAATGTATATGGTATGCTGAGTAAGCAGCATACTTTTACAGCCCTCCCCTCATACCTCATACCCGCTACCTTAGCTCACAACCACTTTTTCCTTCTGAAAATAATGAGCATTGCCACTGTCAGTACTATCATAATAATCCAGACTGATAGATAGCCAAAACGCCACCGAAGCTCCGGCATTACCTCAAAATTCATTCCGTACACCCCTACAATAAAGGTAAGCGGAATGAAGATGGTAGAGATGATGGTGAGTACCCGCATCACTTCGTTGGTACGGCTACCCACGGTAGAATGGTACAGGTCGGCCATGCCCTTTAGCAGATCGCGCGTTACCTCCACAATATCGATTATCTGGGTCATGTGGTCCGAAACATCGCGCAGGTAAATCTGGGTCTGGTCTTGTATCAGGGCAAAGTCGCCACGCTCCAGACGATACATCACATCCCGCAGCGGCCACACAGACCGCCAGATAGTAAGCATCTCACGCTTGAGGTGGTATACGGCATCAAAATTTTCCTTCGAGGCATTTGTCAGCAGCTGCTCCTCGAGCAGGTCGGCACGCTCATCTACCCTGTCCAGTATCACAAAGTAGTTATCAACCACCGTGTCAATAAGGGCATAGAGCAGGTAGTCGGCACCGGCGCCTCTAATACGGCCCCTGCCGGCACGTAAGCGGTTGCGCACCGGCTCAAAGGTATCTCCGGGACGCTCCTGAAAAGAGAGTACAAAGTTGGGCCCCAATAAAAGACTTATCTGTTCCAGGCCTACACATGCCTTTTCTTCATCGTATTCCAGTACCTTCAGCACCACATACAGGTAGCCTTCCATAGATTCTACCTTGGGGCGCTGGCGGGTGCTTACAATGTCTTCTATTGTAAGGGGGTGAATCTTAAAATGCTTGCAGATCTGCTCCACCAGCACCACATCATGAACGCCATCTACATTTAGCCAGGTAGTTCCGTTTTCACTAGTCGCAGCAATCGCTTTTTGTGGGGTAACAGGAAAAGATTCTTTCAGCCCATCGGCATCATAAGAAAACAGCTGCATGCTGACGGGAGCATCGGCATGCTCACCTGTATACAGAATAGAACCAGGTGGCAGTCCTACCTTCTGTTTGTTTCTTAAGGAAGAGGCAATATTCCGTGCAGATTTAATTGCACGGCGTGCTGTAAATACTTTTTTTGACATGTTGCTTTACCACAATTACTTAGCGCCGGTCACACAGGGCTTTCTCTCACAAACATGCTACTGCTACCCCCGCTGCTACCCCACAAGATATTGATCTTTTGCCGATATGCCAAGCTCAGGCAGCCCTGGAGAAAACAGGAAAGGCTTTTAGAAACAGACAGGCATAAAAAAAGCGGCTACCAGCTAAGGCAACCGCTTTTTATAAATTTATATTGTCTTATCCATTCATGGATACCAGGAACTCGTCGTTATCACGGGTGCCTCTCATTCTTTCAAGCAGGAACTCCATGGCCTCCTGAGAGTTCATGTCGCTCATAAACTTGCGCAAGATCCACACGCGCTGCAGGGTTTCCTTGTCCATCAGCAGATCCTCTCGGCGTGTACCTGAAGCAGGCACATCGATGGCAGGGTAAATGCGGCGGTTAGAAAGCTTACGATCCAGCTGAAGCTCCATGTTACCGGTACCTTTGAATTCTTCAAAGATTACCTCATCCATTTTAGAGCCGGTTTCGATCAGGGCTGTAGCGATAATGGTAAGTGAGCCACCATTTTCCACATTACGGGCCGCACCAAAGAAACGCTTGGGCTTGTGCAGGGCGTTGGCATCCACACCACCGGAAAGAATCTTACCGGAAGAAGGAACCACGGTGTTATAAGCACGGGCAAGGCGCGTAATAGAGTCAAGCAGAATAACCACATCGTGGCCGCACTCTACCATTCTCTTTGCTTTTTGCAGCACTATGCTCGATACTTTTACGTGGCGCTCGGCCTGCTCATCGAAAGTTGAGGCAATTACCTCTGCTTTTACGCTGCGGGCCATATCGGTTACCTCTTCAGGGCGCTCGTCGATCAGCAGGATAATAAGGTAGCACTCAGGGTGGTTTTCGGCAATGGCGTTGGCAATTTGCTTGAGCAATACCGTTTTACCTGTTTTTGGCTGTGCCACAATCATACCACGCTGGCCTTTACCAATAGGGGCAAAAAGGTCCAGGATACGGTTGCTGTAATCGCCGGCTGCAGTACTTAAACGCAGCTTCTCCTGTGGGAAAAGTGGCGTAAGGTGCTCAAAACCAATACGGTCGCGTACCTCTTCAGGCGTTTTACCGTTGATGGTTTCTACGCGCAGCAGCGCAAAATATTTCTCACCTTCTTTAGGCGGGCGTATCTGACCTTTTACCGTATCGCCGGTTTTAAGGTTGAAAAGCTTGATTTGAGAAGGAGATACATAGATATCGTCTGGAGAAGCAAGGTAATGGTAGTCGCTGGAGCGCAGAAAGCCATAGCCATCCTGCATAATTTCCAGCACACCCTCGCTGGAGACAATACCATCAAATTCTTTTACCGGTGCAGGGGTTATAGTATCCCTGCGGTTATCGTTGCGATTATCGTTACCGGCAGTCGGGGCTTCTGTTTCTACCTCCTGCTGGTTATCACGGTTACGATCATTACGATCGCCACGCTCGCGTTTATCAGGGCGGCGTTCATCACCGCGACGGTCTTCACCGCGACGGTCTTCACGTTCCGGGCGATCATTTTTGCGATCTGTTCTGTCGCCACGTTCTGCCTGGGCATCGCCACGGCGGCCTTCCCGCTGTTCTGTACGATCTTCATCCTGTACGCGGCGGTCGTCACCGCGGCGGTCGTCACCGCGGCGGTCGTCACCGCGGCGGTCGTCACCACGGCGATTATCACTGCGACGGTCTTCACCACGAGGACGCTGGTTGCGCTGGCGGCCTTCTGATGGCTCTCCACCTTCTGCTGCGCCTTCCGTATCGGGCTCTTCTTCAACAGGGGTAACATTCACGCGGCGGGCAATTCTTGCCTGGCGACGATCCTCCTCCTGCTTACGCTGTTGCTGCTCCTCGCTGCTCTGTGCTTCAGGGGCAGATCCTTCCTGACCTTCGTCAGAACCAGACTTATCCCTGGTCGCGTCAGCAGCAACAGCCCTGTTCTGACCCCGGTCCTGCCTATCCTGGCCCCGCTCGGGTCGGGATTTGTCCGGACCGGAACGCTCTTTTCGAGGCCTTTCCTGGCCGGGCCTATCCTGGCCGGGCCTTTCCTGGCCTGGCCTTTCCTGGCCGGAGCGCTCCTGCGCAGATCTTTCCTGAACAGTGTTGTCTTCTGCTACTACAGCTTCTTCTTCTACAGCATCTGCAGCAGTAGCTGGTTCTTCTACAGGAACAGGAGCAGCCGCTCTTCGCTTGGGAAGTGCATTTTCAGGCATTACTGCCTGCTGATCCAAAATCTTGTAGATTAATTCTTTTTTGGGCAGTTTTTTGTAGTTTTTTACGCCCATTTCCTCTGCAATCTCTTTCAGTTCCGAAAGTAGCCTGAGATTTAGTTCTTCAATTTTGTACATATCCGGGTGTTAGAACAACGAGTCGGAATGACTACCTAACGAGGGTTGAAATACCTTAAAAGATGAAATTATTTTATCCTAAACTGGGTGCTAAAGGTCTTTAAGAAAAGCTTACCTGCCTATAGCCCGGGGACGACGAACGTCTGAAAGGTCCACAAGTATAGCTACTATGCTACGAATTCGCAACAATTATGCGAAATTTTATCTTTAGCCAAAAAAGCCTTTAACCGGGAGCTTAAAGCTGAAAAAATAGTTAATTTTACAGCTAACGCAAGGAATAACCCCTTACGGCATGCTATCAGTATCCTATATAAAAGATAACAAAGACATTGTTATAACTGGCCTCTTAAAGAAAAAGTTTAAGCAGGCAGAAGAAAGTATTGAAAAAGTACTCTCACTCGATGAAGGCCGGCGCACTACACAAAAGCGTCTGGACGATTTACTTGCCGAGCAAAACGTAGCTTCCAGGCAAATTGGCCAGCTCATGAAGGAAGGCAAACGCGAGGAAGCCGATGCCGCCAAAGCCCGTGTAAGCGATCTGAAAACAGAAAGCAAAGAGCTTGGCGACCGGCTGCAGCAGTACAGCGATGAGCTTACCCAGCTTCTCTATACCATCCCTAATGTACCACACCAGCGTGTGCCTGAAGGAAATGGTGCAGATGACAATGTAGAGGTTGATAGCGGAGGCAGCAAGCCTTCGCTGGGTGCCGATGCACAGCCACACTGGGAGCTTATTAAGGAGTACGACCTGATAGATTTTGAACTGGGTATTAAAATTACCGGAGCCGGATTTCCCGTTTATAAAGGCAAAGGTGCCCGCCTGCAGCGTGCACTCATCAACTTTTTTCTCGACGAAGCCCTGGCAGCAGGTTATACTGAATATACCCCGCCCCTGCTGGTGAATGAAGCCAGCGGCTATGGCACAGGCCAGCTCCCCGACAAAGAGGGGCAGATGTACCACGCCACCGCCGATAACCTATACCTGATCCCTACCGCAGAGGTGCCTATTACTAACCTGTTCAGGGATGTGATTTTACAGGAATCGGAGCTTCCGGTGAAATGTGTTGGTTACACGCCCTGTTTCAGGCGCGAAGCCGGCTCCTGGGGAGCGCACGTACGCGGCCTTAACCGCCTGCACCAGTTCGATAAGGTAGAGATTGTACAGATCACAAAGCCCGAAGATTCTTATACTGTGCTGGAAGACATGCGCCAGCATGCCACAGGCTTGCTCAAAAAGCTGGAGCTTCCTTACCGCGCTATTATTTTGTGCGGGGGCGACATTGGCTTTACCACTGCCCTTACCTACGACCTGGAGGTTTGGAGTGCTGCACAGGAGCGCTGGCTGGAGGTAAGCTCTGTAAGCAATTTTGAAACTTACCAGAGCAACCGCTTAAGGTTACGCTATAAGCCTGAAGAAGGAAAAGGCAACCTGACAGCACACACCCTTAATGGCAGTGCCCTGGCCCTGCCACGTATTATGGCAGCCCTGCTGGAGAACAACCAAACCCCCGAGGGTATCCGCATTCCTAAAGCACTGCAGCCATACTGCGGCTTTGAGATGATTACAAAGGTATGAGGTGTGAGGTATGGGGTATGAGGTACATAAGATAGACAAGACACCTGTTCATAAATAGCGTTACTATTTCCATAGCAGGAGGTATTGCTGCTGTATGCAGCGGTTTCTATCACAAACAACCTCATACCCCATACCTCATTGCCCATACCTCATTAAATTTCCTCCTCCCCTGTAGTTTCTATTTTCGATTCAGGCTTTTCGTAGCCATACCTTCTGTCGAGCCACTCCATTACGGGGTAGGCACTGAAGCCATGTGCTACAGATGACACCACAATAACCACCAGCACTGTACCCCAAAGCCGTTCTGCTTCCCCAAAATCATAATTGGCAAGGGCATAGGCCAGGTAATAGACAGAGCCAATGCCCCTGATGCCAAAGTAGGAGACAATAACCCGCTGCGCACCCCATATTCTGGAACCCAGCAGACATAGCCAGGCAATAATGGGCCTTACCAGCAGAATGTAAACAAGCGCATACCAGAGCATATCCCAGCTAAGGGTTGGCCATAGAAAAGCGAGCAAGCCGCCCAGGAAAATAAGCACCAGCGAGGCAATAACATGCTCCAGGTTATAAGTAAACTCATGCAAAATAATGTTGAACTTGTTGGTATGCTCACTTCTGCGAAAAGCATAGGCAGCTACAAAAACCGACATAAAGCCATACCCACCAATTGCCTCAGCGCCGGCATAGGAGATAAACAGCACACAAATGGCAATGGCACCCATACCCTCGGCAAAAACAGGCCGCTCCCGCGGCACCTTAAAAACCAAAAATGCCAATACCCTGCCCATCAGGAATCCAGCAAGAACACCTACTCCAATTTTATACAGAACATCCTGCCAGAACCAGGTAAAGAGCCATTCACTGTTAAGCCCTCCCTCCTCGGCCATACGTATAGCAAAATAAGTAAAGGGAAAGGCGAGCCCATCGTTAAGCCCTGCTTCTGAGGTTAGGGTAAAGCGTACCTTATCGTTTTGCTCGTTTGGCGGGCCCACCTGCACATCGCTGGCCAGCACCGGATCTGTTGGAGCCAGTACCGCACCCAGAAGCACAGCTGCAGCAGGCACCAGCCCCAGCATGGTATACCCCAGCCAGGCCCCCACCAGTATACATAGAGGCATTACCATAAAAAGCAAACGGCCTGTGGTTTTCCACTCTCCCGAGGTGGGAGGTGTATCTATCTTAAGGCCTGCTCCCAGCAGTGAGATAATAACAACAAATTCCGAAAGCTTTTCCCAAAGTCGCTGGCCCATACCGGAATATGGATTAGGTACTTCTATCAGGAAAAACCTAAAAAAAAGAAAGCCTGCCAGCACATAAAGCAAAGCAATGGTGAAGTGCCTTTTTACTAATATTTGCGGCAGCCACACCCCAACAACCAGGGTTAGCCCGGCACCCAGCATTGCCCATTCATAGGGATCGAAACTTATTAACTTCATTTTATAGCGATTCCCTGCTACAACTGGTTTATGCCGCAAGTGGTTAAAAAATAAATAAGCCCTACCGACAGGCAGGGCTCATATTGTTTATTGTTTCAAAAAGATTCTATCATGAAGGTTCAACTTCTGATATTTTACTTCTTAAAATTCAGAATTGTTTTTTCAATAATATCGCAGCACTCATGTAGTTGTTCTTCCGTCATTACCAGCGGGGGTGCAAAGCGAATAATATTGCCATGGGTTGGTTTGGCCAGCAGCCCCTCCTCTTTCAACGCTACGCATATATCCCAGGCAGTAGAGCTTTGCGGTGAATCGTTTATCACAACTGCATTAAGCATACCTTTGCCACGCACCAGCTTTACCAGGTCTGATTTACCGATGAGCTGCTCCATTCGCTCCCGGAAAATATTACCAAGACGGCGGGCATTTTGCATCAGGCGTTCGTCGTAGACCACATCCAGGGCGGCCATGGCTACTTTACAGGCCAGAGGGTTACCACCAAAGGTAGAACCATGCTGGCCCGGCTTAATCACATCCATGATCAGCTTATCGGTAAGCACAGCAGATACCGGATATACGCCACCGCTCAGGGCCTTGCCCAGGATCAGGATATCGGGCTTTGTATAATGCTCCGGCTGGCGCTCGCATTTGTTTTCGCAGCTGCAGTTGCCGCACACGGCAAGCAAACTGCCGGTACGGGCAATGCCTGTCTGTATTTCATCCGCTATAAAAAGCACTCCGTTCTCATGGCATAAGGCTGCCACTTCCCTGATGTAAGTATCGGCGGGGGTAAACACGCCTGCCTCACCCTGGATGGGCTCTACCAGAAAGCCCACTACGTTTTCTTCTTCCTGCAGTACTTTTTTTAAGGCCTCTATGTTATTATAGGGTACCTTGATAAAACCAGGAGTATAGGGGCCAAAGTTTTTACGGGCATCTTCGTCATTGCTGAAGGAGATAATGGTGGTGGTGCGGCCGTGAAAGTTACCTTCTGCCACCACTATTTTTGCCTGTGCTTCCGGTACGCTCCGTTTTTCGTACCCCCATTTGCGACAGATCTTGATGGCAGTTTCTACGGCTTCGGCCCCTGTGTTCATGGGCAGCACCTTCTCAAAACCAAAATATTCGCTTATATATTTTTCGTACACACCCAGTACATCATTATAAAAGGCACGGGAGGTAAGGGTAAGGGTTTCGGCCTGCTCCTTTAGGGCACCAATAATGCGGGGGTGGCAATGGCCCTGGTTCACAGCGCTGTAGGCCGAGAGAAAATCAAAATAACGCTTGCCCTCTACATCCCATACATAAACACCTTCCCCACGGCTAAGTACTACGGGCAAGGGGTGGTAATTATGTGCGCCGTAGCGATCTTCCAACTCCATTGCCTGCTGGCTGGTACGAATTTCAGTAGTCATAACTTAGAAATTTAATATCGGTGGGTACACGTCCGGACAAAAAAAGCCAAACCCATACCCTAAAAAATAGCTCTTTAGCTTTAAATACGTTTTCCTCAAATAAAGGGGAATGGTGGTAAATATAGCGATAACAGTACAGAGCGTAAAATGGCGCACCATAAAAAGCAGTAAAAGGTCTATTCGCCCCTCTTTTCTTCTTTTTAATGCAGGAGTTTATTTTTAGGGGCAGCTGCTCCTTTGCGCCCATATCAAAGGTTTTACAAACAGATTGTCCAGTCCTTCCCGGAATTTGCAGAAAGAAGCTATCTTTGCAGATTCATTCAGCGCTGGCTCGGTAAGCAGAGCCAGCCTAAGGCTGGAGCACCAAATTCTGAAGTAGCGGGCTTGAAATCAAAAAAAGCAGAACCACAACCCCTGCAGGCGGGCGACTATTATTTTAACAGCCAGGGCCTGATGGTATTTACCGAACAGTACCACCTGCGGCGTGGCTACTGCTGCGGCAGTGGCTGCCGGCACTGCCCCTGGCGGGGTGACAAAACAGGGGATAGCGAGCGGCCGGATAAGCCTCCGCTGGAGAGCCAGCAGCGGCAGAAAAAAGATTAGTAGCATCAGAATGAAAAATAGGTTTGCATATTAAAACTAATATCACGATATTTGCAGACTAATTTGAAACAACCATAAGCAATCACAGGCATTGGTAGCTTAAAGCATATAAAGTCATGGCCAGAGTTTGTCAAGTAACAGGAAAAAAACCAGTAACGGGTAATAACGTTTCACACGCTAACAACAAAACTAAGCGTAAGTTCTATCCGAACCTGCAGAAGAAGCGTTTCTATCTGCCAGAAGAAGACCGTTGGATCACCTTAAAGGTATCTACCCAGGCGCTGCGTACCATTAACAAAAATGGCCTGCTGAATACGCTGAAAAAAGCAGCCAGAAAAGGAACATTAAGCTAATCATTCGGATTAATCTCCAATACAAGAAAGCATCATGGCAAAGAAAGGCAACCGTATCCAGGTAATTATGGAGTGCACCGAACAGAAGAATACTAGCGTTCCAGGCACTTCAAGGTATATCACTACCAAGAATCGCAAGAATACAACTGAGCGTTTGGAGCTGAAGAAATACAATCCAAACCTTAAGAAAGTAACTGTACATAAAGAAATCAAATAAAGCATGGCTAAGAAGGTAGTTGCAACTCTGAAAAACAAAGAAGCAAAAGGCTTCGCAAAAGTGATCAAAGCCGTGAAATCTCCTAAAACAGGTGCTTACACCTTTAGAGAAGAGATTGTACCGGTTGACTTAGTAAAAGACGCGCTGAAATAAGCACCCAAGGTGTGCTGATATAAGCCTTATATCATTATTGAATGTAAAAGTCCCGTTGGTTCGGGACTTTTTTGTTATATTCCCCCGGAAAAGCATAATTGCGGAAGCTATGGGTTTTTTTGATTTTTTTAAGGAAAAGCCGGAAGGCAAACAGGAAAAGCCACAGGAGAGGCCCGGTCTGGACAGGCCTGAAGAAAAGCAGGAAAAGCTGGATAAGGGTCTGGAGAAAACCAAGGAGAGCTTTTTTTCTAAATTAGGCAAAGCTGTAGCAGGCAAATCTAAGGTAGACGAAGAGGTACTCGATGAGCTGGAAGAAATCCTTATATCGAGCGACGTTGGCGTGGAAACTACCGTTAAAATAATTCGCCGCATAGAAGAACGCGTAGCCCGTGACCTTTACCTGAATGCCAGCGAACTTGATAGGATTTTACGCGAGGAAGTTGCGGCGCTCTTAGCTGAAAATAAATCTGCAGACGTAGAAGGTTTTAATATACCCGAGGGTATTCAGAAACCTTATACAATACTGGTAGTAGGGGTAAACGGCGTTGGCAAAACCACCACCATTGGCAAGCTGGCAGCCCGTTACAAAGCACATGGCAAAAAAGTAGTACTGGGCGCAGCCGATACCTTCAGGGCCGCAGCTGTAGACCAGCTCAAGCTTTGGGGCGAGCGTGTAGGCGTGCCGGTAGTTTCGCATGGCATGAATACCGACCCTGCTTCCGTTGCCTACGATGCCGTAGAAACCGGGCAGAAAGAAGGCGCCGATGTGGTGATCATCGATACTGCAGGCCGCCTGCACAACAAGGTGGGCCTGATGAATGAGCTTTCAAAAATTAAGCGGGTTATCCAGAAGTTTGTACCTGAAGCACCGCACGAAGTGATGCTGGTACTGGATGGCAGCACCGGCCAGAATGCCCTGCTACAGGCCCGCGAGTTTACCAAAGCCACCGATGTTACCACCCTGGCCATCACCAAGCTGGATGGTACTGCAAAAGGCGGCGTGGTAATCGGCATCTCCGAAGAATTTAAAATACCGGTTAAATACATTGGCGTTGGCGAAAAAGTAGACGACCTGCAGGTATTTGACCGCAAGGCTTTTGTAGAGACTATTTTCAAGAGGTAAATCTGCAGAAGCCAGCATCTTAGCATTTGAGTTCAATTTCTGATCTATACTAAAGAAGGCCCGGGCGTAAATCCCGGGCCTTCTTTAGTATAGATATACTTCTTTGGGAAGGTGTCCTGATCTGTACAGCTACCGTCAGCCTTGCAGCATTCAGCCCGCAGGACTGAGGCCTCTGTGCTTAGTGCTCCATCACTTTTACCTTGAAAGCACCATTTATCTGGATTGGCACTTCACTGCTGCCATCTTCAGGTATAACGGTGCCGGCATAGGTGCCGCTTACATAGCCGCCCGCCGTAGATACAACAGTTATGATACCCCTGGTGCCGTAATAACCGTAGCTACCTGCATCATCCATGATGGTGATCATAAAGGAATCATCAGACCAGTTATATTTTCCGGGCTTATTGCCTTCTATGGAGAAGCTAATGCTAACCTCTTCGTTTTGCATGGTTTTTCCATAGATGTTTACCAGCAGGTTATCATCCAGCTGCTCTGCATCTCCAACGCCATCAAGTGCCGGATCTACTTTAAGTGATTTTCCTTTTAGCGGACCTCCCGAGAAACTGATACTGGAAGCACCTGCATCCTTGTCTGCATCTGTCATGAATTTCAGCTCATTCATCGCTTTTTTCATGGCCGGGTTAGCCTCTATACGCTTCGCGAACTCCATATCGAAGCCAATCTTCAGCAGTTCTGCCACATAAGGCTTTTTTTCCATTCTTTTTTCCAGGGCAGCCTGCTCTGCAGCAGATAAAGAGCTCTTCCAGTGTTCGAGCATAGGCTTAAGCTTCTCTGCACGAGGGCGAAATTCTGTAACCATGCTGTTCAGGAGCTGTACAGCCTTTTTATCGTCTCTTTCCTCTTTTACAGCTTTAAGCCTGGCAACATAATCAGTCATAAACCGATCAAACTCTGCCTCGGGCGAGGCAAGCATAACAGCCGCATAAAGGACAGTATTAAAAATCAGCCCTGTCAGCACTAAGAAAAAAATTCTTTTCATGTGTGAAATTGTTGTATATCTGCAAGTTAGCTGAAAGAAAATATTCAACAAACAACGAATATCACAATTTAATAAAATTATTCTCCTAGCCGATATTTAAACTAATCTACATAACCCTGGTAATCTATGGAGGAGAGCCTGTTCTGCTTAAAACGGAGCCGTATGGAAGTTGGTGCCTGTTCCGCTCTTATCAGAATGCTCTGGGGAACGGATTTTCTGCCCTGCAGCGGCTCTATATGCCGGGTAACTTCTTCTGCCGTCATGCCTACCTCCAGGCCATTACCCAAAGTAATGCCTTCTTTGGAGAGGGTAGCCATCTGCAGCAGGTCTCTGTCGGCCAGGCTGTAAAACTGAAAAATGGTGCTATCGCTTTTAATGGTGATCAGCGTATCAACCTGCCCGTCGGTATGTCTGTTGGGCACAGCCTCTTTGTTTGTGATTTCAGCCTCAGGATATTTACGCAATACCTCCTGCACCGACCATTTGGGAGCCATCGTATTCATCAGGCTGTTGCTTTGCAGAGTAGTGTCTGCCCCGGCCATTACTATTACAGCTACATCTTCGGTATCAACACTGTCGCGTAGTGTGTTTTTGGCAGGTCCTTCTGTCTGAGGGTTTCGCTCCGTATTTTCGCAGGCAAAGCAGAGGTACATTACCATTGCTGCATAAATAGCCAGCACTCCTGATTTATATATCATGGCATATGTTTTAAGGTGATTGCACGCCATAATTACGTATTGCTTCCCGTATACGTTCAAATCTGACTGTTGGATGGGGAGGGGTGCTAAAAAACTCCTGCTATGGAAAATTAAAACCAACTGTAAACAGGCATCCTGCCCCCTGTGCCGCATACCTGATGCCCGATATCCGTACCATAGCTGAGGAACATTCCAAAGCTGATACCTGAAGCCTCATACCCGATACCTCATACCCCTACAGCTTAAAGCGGTAGAGCATATAATAGCTAAAATTAAAGGAAGTTTTGCGGTTGGCATTGCCAAAGCCGGGGATTTCGTAGATACGAACCTGCTCATCGTCTCTGAAGTGAGGAAACAGCCGCAGGGTTAAGTTGTAGCCAACATTCAGCTGCTTCCAGACCCGTGCCTGCATACCACCGCTAAACTCAAACCAGCCCGCACTAAGCCCTGTTGAGCTTCTGTTAATGGGGAAAGAGCCGTAAAGCTCATCTTCTACAATACCCGAAAGGCTCTCATCGAACCAACTACGGCCATAGCCCAGGCCAATGCTTAACAGGTTATTGTCCGGATCGCCGGGCATGGCATTCAGGTACACACCAAATTTAACAGCATTACCCTTGTGGTAGTAGGTGGCGCTATCGCCAATGATATTGGCCTGTGAGTGAGTCAAGTCGAGCAAAGCACCGTAGCGTACCACTTCACCAGGACCAGCATCCAACCGCAGGTGCAGGTTGTACAGATCTCTGTCGCTGGTGGCGATGCCCTGTATCCAGGACTTCATATCTACCCCCACCCGGAAGCCATTTATGCGAAAGGGTGCTTCAGCTGCTGTATCAACTGCAATAACAGTTTCCCGGGCAACTGTGTCTGCTGCTCGCTGCCCTATTCCCAACAGCGGCATCAGCAGCAGGCAAAGACTAATCAAATACCTGTACATCGGTTTCATCACTGGGTTCTATAAGTTCTGCATTTATTACGTTCGCCGAATCGAATGTTGTTTTTACCAGGCGAAGCTGATCAAAACTCACCTCCAGCGGGCAATCGGGTGTAATAAGGCGATAACGACGCTGGTAAGTAAGCACCAGGCTATCATCAGGCAAAAGCTCCTGTCCATTAACTCTCAGGTGTTGGAATACAAAGGTAGTGGTATCTCTGTCCGGGTCGAGTACCAACAAAAATCTGTTTCGCAGTGTGCTGTCGTTTGCCCAAAACACATATTCAGTACTCCCAATAATGGTACTTATCCGGCGAAAATAACGGTCGTCGGTGGTAATATCCGGGTTATCTGCAGGCAAAAACTCCACCACAAAGCGGTTTGTAGCAGAAGAAATGCAGGCCTCTTCGGGCTGACAAGCCCAGAAAGATGCAGAAAAAACGATTAAGAGGAATAAATAACGCATGCGTGGCTACAAAGTTATGAATAAGAGCGGCCTCCGGAAACCTACTGATACTTAAATTGTGTTAATTTTGCGATTCGCAGAAAAAAAGAGGAAAGAGCCGTTGAAAACCAAAGCTAAGAATACTAAGAAGCATAAAGTAAATATTGTAACGCTGGGCTGCAGCAAAAACCTTGTTGACTCTGAGGTGCTGCTTACCCAGCTGCGTGGTAATAATGTAGATGCTACCCATGAAGCAGAAAACGACGACGCCAATGTGGTGGTTATCAATACCTGCGGTTTTATAGATAACGCCAAGCAGGAAAGTATTGATACAATTTTGCGTTATGTGGATGCCAAAGGCGAGGGCCTTGTTGAGAAGGTTTATGTAACCGGCTGCCTGAGCCAGCGTTATGCAGGAGAGCTGGAGAAGGAAATACCTGAGGTAGACTCCTGGTTTGGTACCCGCGACCTGCCCCGCCTGCTGAAAACACTTAAGGCCGACTACAAGCATGAGCTGGTGGGTGAGCGCCTGCTTACTACCCATAACCATTATGCCTACCTTAAAATAAGCGAAGGCTGCGACCGCCCCTGCTCCTTTTGTGCCATACCCCTGATGCGTGGCGGCCACACCAGCCGCCCTATTGAAGAATTGGTAAAAGAAGCAAACCACCTGGTAAAAGGCGGCACCAAAGAATTGCTGCTCATTGCACAGGACTCTACCTACTATGGCCTGGACCTGTACAAAAAGCGCAACCTGGCTGAGCTGCTCAACCGCCTGGCCGATGTGCAGGGCGTTGAATGGATTCGCCTGCACTATGCCTTTCCTACGGGCTTTCCGCTGGATGTGCTGGATGTAATGCGTGAGCGCCCCAATATTTGTAATTATCTGGATATTCCCCTGCAGCACGGCAGCACCGAGGTGCTAAAGCAGATGCGCCGCGGCACCACCCGCCAGAAGCAGGAAGAGCTGATCCACACCATTCGTGAAAAAGTACCTGGTATTGCCATACGCACTACTTTTATTGCGGGCCACCCCGGCGAAGGCAGAGCAGAGTTTGAGGAAATGCTTGATTTTGCTGAACGTATGCGCTTTGAGCGCCTGGGTGTGTTTACCTACTCGCACGAAGAAAACACCCACGCTTATGGCATGGAAGACAGCGTGCCGGATGAGGAGAAGCAACAGCGTGCCGATGAGCTGATGGAACTGCAGGAAAGCATTAGTGCAGAGCTGAACCAGCAAAAGATAGGTAAAAAATATAAAGTGCTTATTGATAAAAAAGAGAGTGGGTACTATGTTGGCCGTACTGAGCATGATTCGCCAGAGGTAGATAATGAGGTACTCATAGATGCCAGCCAGCACTATTTACGCGTAGGCGATTTTGCTGATGTTACCATCACAGATGCCTCCGAGTTTGACCTGTATGGAGCGCCCCAGATTTAGTAATCATAAAGAAATACAGCATAAGCCAGCCTTAGGGCTGGCTTTTTTTTGACCTGGATTCAGCGGAGAAGGTAACAACTAAGTGTTTGGTATCTAAAAAATGAAAAAATAACAGCTTGCTGATAAAGAGTATGTAATATTCTCAAAGATATCTCTGGCCTGGGTGATGTAATAAATCAGTCAGAAACAATATACATCCTATATTTTCAATAAATAGTAATAATTTCAGTGCCTCTCACTGCTGCATGGCTACAATTAGTTACTATTCTACTTGAAGCAATGGCACCTACCACCCTATCTATTAGTCTTTTAAATTTGGCAGCCAGTTTTGCTGCTACACATCTATCATTTACTATTCTATTTACAGGTGAAAAGTGTTAAAACAGCATGCAATATTAACCTTAAACAGTTCTGGGCAGATAAAAATAGTTTTGATGGTAGGTTCTTTACAAGAATAAGGGTTTTCCATCAACACTAAGGGTAAACCCTTACGTGCGTTCAGGCTTGGGATTGGTTTTTTAGCCTGTGTCATAACATTGACATTTGTAATATAAAACACAATCCCTCTCCTATGCGCAGAAAACTTGTCCTTTCCTTTATACTGGCAAGCCTGCTCCTGTTTGTTCTCACTATTTTTTGGCAGCAGGAAATAAAGTACCTCACTGCCACAACCATCCCCCCCGCCTACAGCCCGGTAGCAGTAAAGCAGACAATAGACCTGCATGAATTAGGGGAGACAGATCAGAAAAAGCCTGTGCTTCTGCACTTCTTCAACCCAAACTGCCCCTGCTCCCGCTTTAATACCGATCATTTTGTATCGCTGGTAAAAGAATATGGCCAGGAAGTAAGCTTTTATGTAGTGATACAATTTAGCCAGGATAAGCAGATAGTAGAGGAAGTGCTCTCCTCCTATGGACTTGGGCTGCCTGTTATCATAGATGAAAACGAAGCCCTTGCCCAAAAATGCGGCGTTTACTCAACTCCCCAGGCAGTTCTTCTGGATAATAACCAGCAGCTGTTCTATCGCGGTAATTATAACAGGTCCAGGTACTGCACCGACAGGCAAACCAGCTATGCACACCTTGCCCTGGATGCACTTAGAGCCGGAACAGCACCACCAAATCTATCAGCACTGGCAACAATAGCCTATGGCTGTGAGCTGAAAGATAATAATACCTCATTTCTGAACTTTCTCAACTTCTAACCAAAGCATGAACATTTCAATTCTGGATACCCAGGTCGTTAATAGCGAAGGGTACAAAAAATTTCTTTCTGAACGGTATAAAGAAGCTGATCGCAAAACCAGCTATTTCATATATGCCTTCTTTGTATTAGGTGTTTGTTTAGCCTTTTACTATAACACCTGGGCATTAGCCCTGGGTGTGGGTGGTGCCTGCCTGGTGGCTTACCTGCTATGCTACATTATAATTCCCGGTACGCTTGTATCCCGTATGGTTACAAGTCTTGTGTTTGCCATCTACATGCTACAGTTTATCGGACAGATGCACGGCATGTATGAGATGCACTTCTTTTTCTTCATCAACATAGCAATACTCATTATATACCAGGATTGGCGAATAATGGTGCCATATACTCTTTTTGCCATTTTACACCATGCTTTTTTATTTGGTGTACAAATGAATGGTTACCAGGTAGGAGCGTATTTCATTAACCTTGACACAATCAGCTACACCGTTCTGTTCTTTCACCTTGGCCTTGCTGCACTCATGGGCATTATATGCGGATGGTGGAGCATTGTGCTGCAAAAAAGAACGGAACAGGATTACCTGAATAAATATACTCTGGAGAACCAGCTGGCAAACATGCAGAACAACATTGCATTTGCCAGTGAGATCAGCAAGGGTAATCTGGCAGCCAGTTATCAATTGCATGAAGAAGACATGCTTGGTAAATCTCTAACCGAGATGCGCAGCAGCCTGATAGAAGCCGCAAAAAAAGAAGAGCAGGAAAAGTTTAAAAATGTAGGACTGGCGGAGATAAGTGATATTCTAAGAAACAGTTCTGCCAGCCTGGAAGATTTAGCCAACCAAGTACTTACCAGAATCATTAAGTATATGAACATCAACCAGGGAGGCCTGTTCATTTTACAAAAAGAAGAGGAAGGCACCTATCTGGAACTGCTGGCAAGCTATGCCTACAACCGTAAAAAATATATCAGCAGGAAAATAGAAATAGGTGAAGGTTTATTGGGGCAGGCTGCGCTTGAAAAAGACACTGTTTTTCTAACAGATATTCCAAAGGACTACATCAACATCACATCTGGTCTGGGTGAGGCCCGCCCAAATTGTGTGCTCATCGTTCCCATAAAATCTAACGACAGAATGGTGGGCGTTATGGAATTTGCCTCATTCCAGGTGTTTCAGCCCCACCAGATCGAGTTCCTGGAGAAACTCTCCGAAACCATAGCCTCTACCATTATCTCTGTGCAGGTAAACCAGAAAACCAAAATGTTGCTTGAGAGATCGCAGCAACAGGCCGAGGAGCTAAGGGCTCAGGAAGAAGAAATGCGCCAGAACATGGAGGAGATGGAAGCCACGCAGGAGGAAATGCACCGTAAAGAAATTGAGACCCGAGGCCAGCTTGCTGCAATAGATAATACACTGGCCACCGTAGAATTTGATATGAAAGGCACTGTGCGCAGTGCCAATGAATCCTTCCTGAAGCTTTTAGGCTACTCACTAGATGAGCTAAGAGGCAAACGCCACCGCACCCTATGTGAAAAATCTTATGCCGAATCAGATGAGTATCATGAGTTCTGGGAGAAGCTTAAGAAAGGCATCAGCCTTAAAAACGATTATAAGCGAATAGACAAACAGGGGAAAGATGTGTGGATTCATGCCACCTACACCCCAGTGTTCGACAATAAGGGAAACCCCTTCAAAATAATTAAGCTGGCCTTCGACATAACCAACGAAAAGCAAAAGCAGCTTGACCTGCAGGGGCAGGTAGAGGCTATTAACAATTCAAGTGCCGTGATAGAATTTACACCAGAGGGCATAATCTTAAGGGCCAACAGTATATTCCAGGATTTAATGAAGTACAGCGAGCGTGAGTTAGTTGGTAAACACCACAAGATCTTCATCAACGAAACAGAAGTGAACGCAAAGGAATACCAGGAGCACTGGTCGAATTTAAGAAGCGGAGAAGCTGTTCAGGGTGAGTTTAAACGGGTTGATAAGGAGGGTAATACCATCTGGATTAAAGGCATTTACGGACCTGTGCTGGATATGAACGGTACTGTTGTGAAGGTAGTAAAGCTTGCACAGGATATTACTGCGGAAAAGCAACTGATGAACTGGGCTAAACAGCAAATGGAAACAGCAAACCAGCAAAAGGAGCTGGAGGGCGTGATGGTATAAATTGCAAAGAATTAAAGCATTTAAAGAAATCTATACATGAACAGGCAATCAGAAAATCTAAGTGACCTGCTAAACAGGCTGATAGAGCTTAATAAATTTTTGGTTTCTCAAATAGAAATGGCACATAAAGAACTGCAGATGCGCAGGAGCGAGTTAAATCAGCACCAGCACGGCACACCTGCTGCGCCATTAAAAAGTAAAGCAGATTTTTATAAAGTGGCATTGCTGTGGCAGGAACATCTTAACTAAAGCAGCATAACATACAAATTGCCGCAGTTGCTCACCGCCCGTAGCAGCTGCGGCAATTTTGTTTAAGGCACGCTACCACCCTTCTGCAGAATAAAATAAATGCACCCTTGCCACCAGCAGGTGCTTTTTATAGAGCCGGTTTAGGATCAGGAAAACCGCAACTTTTGTTATTCAGAAATTTACACCAGAAGGTGTATCTTTCCGGAATAACATGCCGAAATAAAAGATGAATCCTTTATTTGATACGCTGGAATCAAATTTTATGCCTCATGGCCATTGCTACTACTGGGAGCCCTACATTATGTGGTCGCATGCCATTTCCGATAGTATTATTGCACTGGCATATCTTACGATACCGCTTAGCCTGATCAAGATTGTTCGCAGCCGCAGGGAAGATGACTTTGCCTATATGTGGATGCTGATTCTCTTTGCTGTGTTTATTCTGGGCTGTGGCGCTACCCATATCATGGATGTTGTAAACATCTGGGAACCCTGGTACTTAACAGACTCTGCCATACGCATTATAACTGCCCTGGCATCCATAGGTACTGCTATTCTGCTGGTGCGTATAACCCCTCAGCTTATTATGCTGCCCAGCGGGCGCAGGTGGAAAGAAATAAATGAAGAACTAAAGGCGCTTAATGAGCAACTGGAGCAAAAAGTAAGAACACGCACCGAAGAGCTGGAAAAATTGGCAGCCCATTATAAATTCATGAGCGATGCCATTCCGCAGATTGTCTGGTCGGCTAAGCCCGATGGTAGAACCGACTACCTGAATAAAACCTGGTATACCTTTACCGGTCAGGATGAACGGCAGACTGACACCAATGACTGGCGCAGCCTTATTCATCCCGATGATCTGGCAGCAGCCAGTGATACCTGGAAAGAATCTATTGAAAAAGAGGTTCCCTTCGAAGCAAAAATGCGCATTGCTGGCAAATCGGGTGACTATTGCTGGTTCCTGAGCCGTGCCCTGCCAATGCTGAACACAGAGGGGCATGTGGAAAAATGGTTCGGCACCTCTACCAACATAAACGATCAGATTGTTAAAAACCAGGAATTGGAACGTACCAATGAGGAGCTCGATAATTTTGTGTATACTGCCTCACATGATCTTAAAACTCCTATCCTGAATATTGAAGGCCTGCTGCAGCTGTTTAAACTAAAGGTTCCTGCTGGTGATAATAAAGATATTCAGAGTATCTATTCCCGTATCGATAAATCAGTAAACCAGCTAAAGGAAACCATCCACGATCTTGCCGATATCAGCCGTATTCAACGCGAGGCTGCCAAAGAATCGCACTGGATTAACCTGCCCGAATTAATAGAGGAGTTTAAAGTAAACCACCAGCTATTGTACGAAAGCACTGAAGCTACACTGGAGGCCGACCTGGAAGAGGAAGAAATCTGCTGTATCTCCCGGAAGCATATGCGCAGCCTGCTGGATAACCTGCTTAGCAATGCCCTTAAATACCGCCACTCCAGCCGGACACCACATGTACAGATAAAAGCCGAACTGGAGGACCACTATTATAAGATCTCTATCCATGACAACGGCATAGGCATCGCCCCGGAGCATCAACCCAGGGTTTTTGATATGTTCAAGCGCTTTCATAGCCACACCCAGGGAACAGGCGTTGGCCTGTACATAGTAAAGAAGATTATTGAAAAATACGATGGACGTATAGCGGTGCAAAGTGCTCCTGAAATTGGCAGCACCTTTACCGTATGGCTAAAGCAGAAAGGCTAATCTTTTCTTTCTGAATAACTCTGTGCTTAATGCCTGTGAAATAAAGTTAAAGACCCCGGCACAATAGAGAATAGTCACCAGGCTTTGGCCGTATTAGTCGTATTATTTCACGGGCCATCCGTATTCAGGCACCTTCAGCCTATCAGCACAGGAAATTCCTGTGCTTTTTTTATTGTACTCCACCAGCACTCCACGCCCTTTTTCTGACGAAGAGAAATTTTTTCCTGCATCTCGCTTGGAGTTTATCAGCAAAATTATGTTACTTTGAATTACAAAGTACTTTACATGAGCAAGACCGAAATTTACCTAAACGACCTGGCAGAAATACGTTCCCTGATGGAGCGCTCCAGCCGGTTTATTTCCCTCTCCGGGTTAACGGGTGTAGTAACAGGTTTTTACGCACTGGCTGGTGCCGGTGTAGCCTGGTACCTGATGAACCAGCAGGGTGTACAGCTGGAGCATGGTCTTGTTAGGGGTGCGGCGGGGGCAACCCTTAGCCTGCAACTCCTGCTCTTAGGTCTGGTGGTGCTGCTGCTGGCGCTGTTTAGCGGCATTTGGCTAACCATTCGCAAAAGCCGCAAAACCGGGCAATCTATCTGGGATAAAACAGCCCGCCTGCTGTTGGTGAGCATGCTTATTCCGCTGGGTACCGGTGGCATACTCTGCATGGTTTTGATGGCCCGGGGTTTTGTAAGTGTTGTGGCGCCTCTCACCCTTATATTTTACGGGCTTGCGCTGGTTAATGGCAGTAAATATACCCTTAGCGATATCCATACCCTGGGACTGCTGGAAATAGGCCTGGGTTTGCTGGCTGCCTGTTTCCTGGGTTACGGCTTGTTCTTCTGGGCGCTTGGTTTTGGTTTTTTACACATTGCTTATGGTTTCCTGATGTACCGGAAATACGATCGTGGATAATCTGCTGAAAAACATTAACAAAGCCTTTGAGAGCAAGGTACGGCTTGGTGTGATGTCACTGCTGATGATCCACGATGAGCTGGAATTTACCCGCCTCAGGGAGCTGCTGCAGGTTACAGATGGCAACCTGGCCAGCCACTCCAGGGCACTGGAATCAGCAGGCTATATACAGGTGGAGAAAAGCTTTGTAGGCCGCAGGCCCAACACCACCTATAAAGCCAGCCCGGAAGGTTGTAAAGCCTTTCAGGAACACCTGAATGCGCTGGAAAACCTGATCAGGCAGGGTAGGTAATCAGGATAAGTATTGATTTGATAACATGCCAATTATGTTTTGTATGCTAAACTGTCCTACCCATAGATATTATTCACTCATTCACTAATACAAAAACAACTCCTCTTTTTTTGTTCTTTAACTTTGAATTACAAAGTACTTTATGAAAAACACAAAATTTTATTACCAGGCAGTAGCAGCCTTAGCAGGAACCTGGCTGCTTTACGAAAGCTTTTGGGGCCTGAATGCTTTTCTGTTGGCTCTTTTGATATTGGGGCTGGTGCTGTGGAGCAAGCGACTGGCACCCCTGCCTGCACTGCTGTTTGTTTTTGCTGGCTTACTGGTTGCCATAAGTGCATCTGCGCTTAGCCTGGTGCTGTTCTGGCTGTTACTGTTCATCCTTATAGGTAGCAGCCAGCACCATTACTCCTGGCTTGTTGCCATACCAGAAGGCATTAGCAGGCTGCTGAAAGGGGGCTGGCTTTTTATGCGCGGCAGAAATAAAGTCCTCTTTCCTGGCTTCAGCATGAGTAAAAGCCTGCTGCTAAGCCTGCCACCGCTGGGCATCACCCTTATCTTCTATGCACTCTATGCAAATGCTAGTCCTGTTTTTGCCAGCAAAGCATCACTGGCACAACTGCACCTGCCTGATTTTTCCTGGTTCCTGCTCTTTTTCTGCCTCTTGTGGGGCAGTTATGCCCTGGCCTATGCTCACCCGCAAAGCAGGCTGGAGGCATGGGATGCACGCCAGCCGGATGTGCTGCTCCGCCGCCGCAGAAAAACAATATTGAACCCTTTCTGGCTCAGGTACGAGTACAAAACAGCACTGCTGGTACTGGGGCTCCTTAATGCCCTGCTCCTGCTCTTTCATAGTATCGACATCACAACCCTCCTGGAAGGCAAGCCTGGTGCGGGCATCACCTATGCAGAATGGGTGCACCAGGGCGTAGGCACGCTAATCGTCTCTATTGTAATGGCCGCTGCGCTGCTGGTATATGTATTCCGCGGTAATCTGAACTTCTTCCAGCAGAACCAGCCTCTACTGCTACTGGCTAAAGCTTGGATCATTCAGAACCTGCTGCTTGCCCTTACCACTGCCCTTAAAAACAGCTGGTACATAGGCTCCTACGGCCTTACCTACAAACGCATAGGAGTTTGGGTGTATCTGATTCTAGTGCTAATTGGCCTGATTTCCACCTGGATAAAAATAAGTGAAAAACAAACACTATGGTGGATGGTAAAGGGCAATTTCAGGGCTTCCATAATAGTTTTACTCTTAGTAACTGCATTTCCATGGGTACGAATTATCACATGGTATAATCTCGAAAAAGCACAAATTACCGATAACAGCTATCTTCTGGGGCTTTCCTTACATAATACCGATCAGCTGCTGCAACACAAAACTATCTTCTCCTACCAACAGCAATTAAATTTACATTCCCGGCGTATTCGCCTGGAAGAATCAATCAAAACAGACAACTGGAAAAGCTGGACACTCCTGAATTACTATGCGAAACAGAATCTTGAAACAACTAAATAAACTAATAAGCAAAGCCGTAGCTACCAGCCCCTGGATAGCTGGTCCCTTTCTGGGTTTTGCTGCTTACTGCCCTCTTTTCTTTTTTGCCCTTGCCGGTTCCTGGTTACCACATTTGCTTTTAATAAGCCTGCTGTGGTGCGGATGGCTGCTGCTGAAGCACAAAAGCTGGAAAGCTAGCTGGCTGGCAGCCTGGATCTTGCTCTGTATCCCGGTGCTTATCCCCCAGCATAACACTTCTGTCCCCATACAGGGAGAAGGACCAACGCTTAGGCTCGCACAGGTAAATGTGCTTCAGGAAAACAGAAGGCATAGACTGGTGGCCCAGCATATAAAGTCCCTGGATGCAGATGTTTTAGCCTTTCAGGAGGTAAACAAGGTATGGACAGATAAGCTGGCGGAGTTACTAAGCGATGAATATCCATACTACAGCCTGGCACCGCATGAAAAACACTACGGCATGGCCCTTTTCTCTAAGAAACCGCTAAAAGATGTACAGCTTAATGTTTGGGCGGGATACCCTGTTCTCAGCGCTAAAATTCTGCATGGAGCCCAGGAAACCCTTGTCTTAAGTGTACACACACCCTCGCCGGTAACTTTAAAGCGCTACCAGGCACGTAACGAGGAGCTTCTCGAAATTGCGAAATTCATCAAAGAAGCTGATATGCCCACCCTGATTTTGGGCGACTTTAACATAGTTCCCTGGGATCCTGCCCTGAAGCCCCTGCAGCAGGCTGCCGGCTTGAAAGACAGCCGATCCTTGCACTATACTGCTACATGGCCGTCTCCCCTGGGCAGGTGGGGCATCCCTATCGATTATGTACTGCACAGCGCACACTGGCAGCGCATTAGCCATGGCAGTGCACCCATCCCTGGCTCCGATCATAAAGCCATGGTAGCAACCCTTGCCCTGATCAAACCACCGGTTCCGGACAAAAACAGCATCCTCTTAAGCTCCCAACCATGAAACAATGCAAACGCTCCTGAACCGCCCTGCAATACAGCTGGTACTAATCTGGTGCCTTGTAATTGCCGCTAAACTGTGGTACCGGCAGGCTGAGGTAACAGAAACAGACTTCCTCTTAGCTCCTACTGCTACAATAAGTGGCATGCTGATGGACTTAAGCTTTGAATCACAGCCCCTGGGTTATCATTGCCTGAGAGCCGGCATTTTAATTTCACAGGATTGTTCTGGCTTCAACTTTTTGATGGTAGCAACACTGGCTGCATTTTTTGCGCTATCGCCCCGATGGTCACAAAGCAGGTGGCTTATTCCCCTTTCAGTAGTGCTGGCCTATGCCCTCACAATTCTGGCTAATGTTGCCCGCATCTGTTGCCTAATAGTAGCTGGCAGCCTTACACCGGTACCAGGCTGGCTCCACCTCAGCATTGGTATCATCGTTTACCTCTGCCTGCTAATTCCTTTTTCTCTTCTGCTTTCTAAAAACCCTATTCTTCTGCCTCATGAAAACCGAAACAACTGAAACTTTACAACAGGTACCTGCAAGGATGCAGGCACCCGAAGCCCCGGTAAAAAGCTTTCATCCACTGCCTGCGCTGCTGTTACACAGCCTGCCACAACTGTTCCTGCTCATACTCTGGGCCTGGATGCTGCTCTACTTTCAGTCGTCGCTGCAAGAGAGTGCCAAACCTGTCTTTTATACTACCTTCTGTGTTATGCTGGTAGTCTGGCTCTGTAACCTGGGCTATGTGCTTTACTGCTTCCGGCAGAAGCTGGGCCTGTCCATGTACTGGGTTGCTACCTCCCTGCTGGTATATGTTGCGCTCATTCTACTCTACTACCAGAACCTTGATCTGTTCGAGACCTTAGGCGTACCAAGCTGGCAGCAACCCGGAGACATTCTGTACTATACAGGCTCCTTTATTGTTCCTGCCGTGCTACACCTGCTTACGCTGCTGGCTATGTGGTTCAGCAGCCGCAGCTCCCGAAACCAGGGCTGGCGTACCGCAGTAATGGGCTTATTACCGCCGCTCATTTGTTACCTGATGATAATGGGTGCCTTTGGGCTTCGTATTCCTGTTGACTTTGATAGTTACTGGTTTATCCTATTGGTAGCATGTGCTACTGTGGCATCACTCTTTTACCTGATTCTGGGGGTAGTGCGCTTAAACATGTCGAAGTCCCGGTTTAGCGAAGCGGGCACTGTGGTAAAATTTGTGTTATCGGGTTTATTGCCCCTGGGATGCCTGATGCTCAACAATGGATCATTCTGGGGAGACCCCCGCAATAGCCAGGGCATCTTTGGCGATTTTAACCATCCGCTGTTTTACATACTGGCCGTAGCCAACGGACTGCTTATTTGTCTGCCGGCAAAAGCATCGCCCAGGCACCCCTGGATTTTTATTGGCCGCTGCATGATGCTGCCTTTTTCTCTTTATTTCTTTTTTGTAATAGCCCCCTTCATGCCATTCTCCATCTTCCTGGTTATTTTATTTGGCTTAGGGCTGCTTCTCCTCACGCCTGTTGTGGTGATAATCTTTCACCTGAAAGCGCTGATCCAGGATTTCAGAATACTGGTAAATACGAATACAGCTGTAAACCTGGCCGTTGCCGGCACCTTTGCTTTTATGGTGCTGCCGGCAGGCATTTACCTTACCTATCAGCACGACCGCGTGGTACTGCACCAGGCCCTGGATTACCTGGAGAACCCTACTGCTACCACCGCAGAGGTATCAACCTTTAGCCTGGGCCGTACCCTTAGTCATGTGCAGGGCAACAAAGACAGGGGCGACCGCTGGTTTGACGAACAGCACACGCCTCTGCTTTCTCCCTGGTTTACCTGGCAGGTGCTCGATGGGCTCACACTTTCTGATAGTAAAGTCAACCAGATAAAAGGGGTATTCCTGAACGAATCCCTGAGCCGGGAAGAGCAGTCTTTGAATTTTCGGGGCAGGCCTGCAAACGGTGCTGTTACCCTTGACTCACTTACCGGAAGCAGTTATTATAATGCTGATGCAGGCCACTGGGTAAGCGAGGTAGCACTGGCGCTGCACAATCCCACCAATGGCTGGCAGGAGTACCTTACTAACTTTGAGCTACCCGAGGGCAGCTGGGTGAGTGACTATTACCTGTACCTTGGCGATAAAAAGGAACCCGGCCTGCTGGTAGAAAAAAAGGCTGCCCTGTGGGTGTATGACCAGATTACCCAAACCCGCAAAGATCCAGGCCTGCTTCGCTACCTCCCAAACGGTGAGCTTGAACTGAGGGTGTACCCCTTTACAGGTGAACAAACCCGCCGTACCGGATTTACCCTGCTGCATAAAAGGCCTTTTACCCTTGAACTGGATGGAAAGCAACTGCAGCTTGGCGATGCCGCCCAAAAAACAGCTTCGCCAGAAGTTGCCCGTACAACAGCTGGTATTTACATACCTGCCGAACAAAAAGCACTTTTACCACTTGTAGAGCGGCAGGCTTACTTTCACTTTATTATTGATTGCTCCAAAGACAATGAAGAGTTGCTGGAAAATTACAAAACAGCTATTGAGGCACTGCTGCTGGAGTACCCGGCACTGGTGGCCGGAGCAAAGGTCTCCTTCACCGGGCACTCGATCAGGACTATGCCGTTTGAGCAAGCCGGCCTGGAGACATTATGGCAGGAGCAGGAATTTACAGGTGGTTTTTACCTGGAGCGTGCACTCAGGAGTTTACTGCTGGAGCATTACCGGAGTAGCGAAAAAGGCTTTCCTGTGCCTGTGGTAATTACCAATGATTTCGAAAAAGCCATTTTACCCGCCAGCCTTCTGGAATTATCTTTTGCACTGCCGGGCCAGCAGCATTTCTTCAGGCTAAAATCAGGCGCCAGCCTCTCTGCCTACTCCTACAATGCGCCCCGGCTGGAGCTGGATGCCGTGATCAAACCGCCGCAGCAACTAAGCAGCCTGGTCTGGCCTGATGCGAAAAACCCACAGATTTTCCTGGAAGATAACAAGGAAGATGTTCTGCTGCCGATGCCCGTTCAGGTGTCTTTAGCCGAAACAGCAAATGGATCAGATTGGGACAAAGGCTTAAAACTCTGGACTGACTGGCAGGCCGCCCAGTTATACCCTGCACAGGATGGCTGGAAAAATGGGGTAAAAAGCAGTTTTGCAGCCCACATCCTTAGTCCACACACTGCCTTTATGGTAGTAGAGGAAGCATGGCAAAAAGAGATGCTACTAAGCAGGCAGGAGCAATACCTCAACGGACACCCAGGCATTGACAGCGGAACAGAACTGGAAGAAATGCCCGAACCAGAGTTCTGGGTGCTGCTGGTGCTGCTGCTACTGTGGCTGGGCTGGAAGAATCGGGCAGACTGGCAGCTTAAACTTCACAGGCTAATGCCCTGATTGCCTGATACTGATTTGCATAACTCATGCTTGATTACAGGCTGTATCTGGTAAATCATACATTAGATACAGCCTGCTCTTCCGGCCTGTAGTGGTGCGGAAAGTGGGTGATCATGGCAGCCAGGTGTTGGGCAACAACTGCAGGAGAAACGCTGGTGGGCAAAAAACGACCTAAGTATACCTGGTTTTGGGAACTGTGCCGCGGAATTACATCTTCTGCCTGGTTGATGATCTTATAAGGCGGCACCAGACTAATAAAACCGGCTGCTAGCCAGGAAGGTATCAGCATATTAGAGCCATGCACCCCTACCACCACATGACTCTCGGCATACTGCCGGCACCAGGCCAGCTCTGTTGCTTCTGTCATTGTTCCCGGCTGTACCCGCCTATCTGTAAAATCTGCAGAAAACTGCCCTGTACTGCCAATACCCACCACTGCAAAACATACGCCGGAAAGCTGCTGCTGAAGCAAGCGGGCTACCTCCTGAAACAGCTTATTTTGCCGGTAGATAAAATACGCCTTTACTTTATGCAAAAACTTAAACTTAACGGCAGCCAGGTATAGCCTGGCATCGGCCTGACTGGTGAGCCAAAAGCGGTCTTCCCTGCAGATAAACGTTATTTGTGGCTGTTTTTCCATAAAATACTGCATGGAAAAGGGCGGCACCTTTATAAAGCGGGAAAAATCTGTTTTACTGTAATCCAGGCTGGTAGAAGCCGGGCTTAAATAAACTTCGGAAAAGCGGCTAAGCTCCTGTTTTATAAAAGCATCAAAATTACTGAGCACCCCCTTTAGCTCCCGTAGCGGCGCATGAACCAACCAGACCTCTGCCACGCCCTCAGGCACCAGCCAGGTAAACATTGGGGGTATGATCACAATCAGACCCAAATCCGGATCTCCTGCATATTGCTGGGCATTGAAAAGTTTCACCAGCACATGGCCGTAGCAATCGTCGAGGCAGTTAAGGATAACCACCCGGCTGGCCTGCCTGAAAACCTGTTTTTCTATGGTAACCGCCCTACCCTTTCCCTGCACCACACTTCCGATCAGGGGCTTTGCCAGCCAGTCAGCGGCTTCGGGATGGTATTGGGCTTTTGAGCCATCGGAGCAAAACGATACTGGGTAAAAGGAGGTGTAGCCCACCGGAAGGCTGTAATAATATTCGGTTCCGTCTTCCTGGTTCCGTTGCCTGATCAGGGTATGGATGCCCAGAAAAAGTAATTCCTCCAGCCTGGGCTGCTGTATTGCTGCAGCATGCCCAGGCGGAGGGATTTCAGGTTTCGGAAATATTTTGATCATGTAAATTGCTTATGGCTTACCGGAGGATTTCAGGCGGTACCTCGGGACCCCGGAAACAAGCTTAACCCCTGCCAAACATAAGCAAATATACCATACACTGCTTAACCCAGCCGGTAGGTTACCAGCTTATTGATGGCCTCACAGAAAAGCTGGGGCTTCATGGTGCGCCAGTTTTGCACATCCAGCTGGCCTCCCATGTTGATATAAGCATCGATGTTGTAGAGCTTCATTTCGTGCTGTACAAAATCACGAAAGCCAATGCCGGCAATCCACCCATCTTCCACATCATCAAACCACTCCTCGTAGTAGCAATCGTCGGAGCCGTGAAAATTAAGCACGTTTTCGCCGATCAGGATAAATTTGTTAATGCCGATAGGGGTGAAATAATCAATAATGTTGCGTTTGAGGTGCATGATGTCGTTGTTGATGGCATCATTCCATTCCCCCAGGAACTCCATCACTACATAACCAAGGTCATAATCGGCCCAGAGAATTTTAAAATAGAGCGTTTCGGAGCCCATAAAATCCCAGGCCGGATCTATGTAGTAGTTGTAGATGGCATCGGTATACAGCTCGTAATTGTACTCCTTCCCGAAGTACGGTGAGCGGGTATCTTCGGCTACATTATAATATTTTAGCCAGTTATAAAAAGGTTCAATCTCGTGCATGTTGCTGACGGTAAAAATCGACGGCTTTGCGAACCGACCCCTGCTGCAACAGCAGCTGCCGGGCTTCGGCTTCCTCGATAGTTAACTCGTCCATGATCATGCGGGTTCCACGTTCTACCAGCTTTTTATTGCTAAGCTGCATGTCTACCATCTTATTACCTTTTACCCTGCCCAGGCGCACCATGGTAGCCGTGGTAATCATGTTCAGCACCAGCTTTTGGGCAGTGCCGGCCTTCATACGGGTGCTGCCTGTTACAAACTCAGGGCCCACCACTGCTTCGATGGGGTATTCACAGGCAGCTGCCACGGCCGAGCCGGGGTTGCACACCACACAACCCGTGAGCAGGCCCCGCTTCCGGGCTTCCTGCAGGCCCCCGATTACATAAGGCGTACGGCCGGAGGCGGCAATGCCCACCACCGTATCTAGCTCATTGGGCAGGTAGGGTGCTATATCATGCCAGGCGGCATCGCGGTCGTCTTCGGCAAATTCAACAGCTTTGCGAATGGCACTGTCGCCGCCGGCAATAAGGCCTACTACCCAGTCGTGCGGCACACCATAGGTGGGCGGGCATTCCGAGGCATCTACAATGCCAAGCCTGCCACTGGTACCGGCGCCTATGTAAAACAGGCGCCCGCCCTGCTGCATGCGTGGCACCAGCTGCTCTACCAGTGCCTCTATCTGCGGAATAGCCTTTTCTACGGCCATGGGCACTGTTTTATCTTCCTTATTTATATTCTCCAGCAGCTCCCGCACCCCCATTTTATCGAGGTGGTTGTAGTGAGAGCTTGATTCGGTAATGCTCATCTTAGATGTTTATGGGTACTAAATTATAAATTTTCCGCTGCCCTACAGATAGACTGAAATTTATAATATAGACTTTTATAGAAAGCCAATTATTTACATCTCTGCCTTACGCAGGCCTGTAGCTGGTGGCCCGGAAAGCTGCTCGCCGGTGGCTTTGTAACGGCCGCCATGGCAGGGGCAGTCCCAGGTTTTTTCCAGCTTGTTCCATTGTACCACACAGCCCATGTGCACACAGGTGGGGCTCATTACGTGCAAACCGCCCTGGTCATCGCGGTATACCGCATACTGCTGAAGGCCCTGGCGTAAAATCTTACCATCGCCGTTAGAAATTTCCTTCACATCTGAGGCATCGGAGCTGAAACGTTCTTTGATAAATTCCTTGGCAACATTCAGGTTTTCCTTCAGGAACTCACCTGCTTCTGCTTTTATATTAAGGCGTGCGGGGCTGAACAGTTCAGCAAATTTGTTCTCTTTGCCCAGGATAATATCAGACAGCAGGTAGCCTGCAAAAGACCCCCAAAGCGTACCATCGCCAGAATAACCGGTACCGTAGTACACCCTTTTGTGGGTAACACTTTTACCAATGAAAGGTAAATTATCTGCTGGCTCAAACACCTGTGCCGACCAGCTGGCCAGGTATTCAGCAATACCAAAACGCTCTTCAGCCCAGGCCTTTATATTTTGCAGATGCTGGTTCTCGTCTCCCGTCTGGCCGGTTTTATGGTCGGCACCGCCAATGATCACCACATTATCTTCTTCCTTGCGCACGTAGTTGTAAGGATCACGCATATCGTAGATCAGGGCATCTGGTACTGGCTGGCGGGTGCGAATGGCAATGGCATAAGAGCGATAAGGTGCCATACGGGTATGCACCGGATGCATAAAAATAGGGCTATGTGTAGCAAGTACCACGTGCTTTGCTTTAACAGTAGCACCTGTAGAAAGCGTAACTTCTACATAGTCGTCTTTTTCATTGTGTTTTTCAACGCGCGTTTGTTCATAGATTTGTACACCTGCTTCCCGCAGGGTTTCTGTCAGTCCGTATAGAAACTTCAGGGGATGAAAACGAGCATTACGGTTAAAGCGTACCACCATCCCTGTTGGGAAATTAAGTCCTTCGATCTCCTCCACTTCTTCTACATCCAGGCCTGCTTCTTTTGCAGCTTTAAGCTCTTTCTGCAGCTCCAGGATCTGATCGGTAGTTTCTGCATAGATATAGGCAGGCACTTTCTGGTAGTTAGCGTCCAGGTTATGTGCCTTGTCTACCTGCCCTACCAGCTCTATGCCTAATACTGCGGCTTCTGCCACTAGTTTGGCTGTGTCTTTACCAAAATTCTTGGCAACAATGTGATAATCACAATCTACTGATGAATTTAGGTGGGCCGTGGTATTGCCGCTTACACCGCTGCCGATGGTACGCGCTTCCACTACTACTGCTTTCTTTCCTGCCTGCATCAGGTTCCAGGCGGTCATAAGGCCGGTAAGCCCACCGCCCACAATCAGCACTTCGGTTTCCTGGTCTTTATCCAGTGGGGCATATACTTCTTTTTTGGAGGTTCTTTCCCAATAAGATGTTGTCATAGGTTTTATAGCTTTGGTTATAGAGGTAACTTTAAAAGGTATCTGATGTTTTGTTTGATATATAGCCTGTAAGCATTCACATCATCATGAGGGCAAACATGGTCATCATGGGCACCACCACCACCATCATCGGGGCGGCAGCTCTAGAAACATCCTTGCAATCCTCCGACGGCTGTTGCCAATTAGTACATGAAGTAATTCGCACTGAAAAATTAGCACATTACCCAATAAGCAGTTTAAATTTGGGAATGAGCAACCAGAATACCTCCGGCTGGCGTACCGCCACACAGTGCGTACACAGCGGAACCCAACTCGACGAAACTGTAAAGGGTGTTAACACCCCCATCCATACCTCCTCTGCCTTTGGCTATGGAGACCCTGCCGACAACAAATACCCACGTTACTACAACACCCCCAACCAAAAAGCGGTGGTAGATAAGCTGTGCGCGCTGGAAGGGGCCGAAGAAGGCATGCTATTCAGCTCCGGCATGGCAGCCATCAGTGCCATGGTGCTGGGCCTGCTGCAAAGCGGCGATCACCTGGTAATACCTAAGGAGATTTATGGTGGCAGTTACAGCTTTATCCGCACTGAGCTGCCGCGCTTTGGCATTAACTTTACCCTTATTAACGATACCACTCCGGAAGCCTATGCCGCCGCTATTACCCCAGCTACCAAAGCGCTGTACATGGAGACTCCCAGTAACCCGCTGCTGAAGCTAACTGATGTAGCGGCCATTGCACAGCTGGCAAAAGAGCACGGACTGCTTAGTTTTATCGATAATACTTTTGCCTCGCCCATTAACCAGCTACCCCTGCACATGGGCGTAGACGTGGTAATGCACAGCGGCACCAAATACTTTGGCGGCCACAGCGACCTTTGCTTTGGCGTGCTGCTGGGCAGGCGCGAGCCTATGAAGAAACTGCGTACCCATGCAGTAAACACAGGCGGCAGCCTCAACGCCCAAACCTGTGCCCTGATAGAACGCAGCCTGAAGACTCTGGAGATACGCGTAGAGCGCCAGACCCTGAATGCCCAGCGCATTGCAGAATTTCTGGAGCAGCACCCCAAAGTAGTAAAGGTAAACTTCCCCGGACTTCCCTCCCATCCACAGCACGCGCTGGCTAAAAAACAAATGAAGGGCTTTGGTGCCATGCTTTCTTTTGAAGTAGCCGGTGGTGGCGCCGCAGCTGATGCCTTAACAGACCGACTGCAAATCATCATGCCTGCCCTAAGCCTGGGAGGTGTGGAAAGCCTCATCTGCTCACCCAGAAAAACATCGCACCTGAAAATGAGTGCCGCTGAACGTGAGGAAGCCGGCATTTCTGATGGGCTGCTGCGCCTTTCTGTTGGTATAGAAGCGGCAGAAGACCTCATTGCAGACCTGGACAAGGCACTAAGGGCTGAATAAAAGCAGCATGCAGCTTCACAGGGTGGTTATTACAGGACTGGGTGCGCTAACACCTGTTGGCAACTCAGTTCCTGCTTTCTGGAAAAGTCTACTGGAGGGCCGCAGCGGGGCAGGCCCCATCAGCCGCTTTAACACCAGTGGCTACCGGAGCCGTATTGCCTGTGAGCTAAAGGATTTTAAAGCTCAGGACCACCTGGATCATAAAACCCTGCGGCAAACCGACCGCTTTACCCAATTTGCCCTTGTTGCCGCCGATGAAGCCGTACAGGATGCCGGTTTGGCGCTGCCCGCTGCCCGCCCGGAACGGATGGGCGTGGTATGGGCATCGGGCAATGGAGGGGTAGAAAGCTTTGAGCAGGAGGTGCTTGCTAATGCCGCCAGCAGCCGAAAGCCCCGCTACAGCCCCTACCTGATACCCAAGACACTGCTTGATACACCCAGCGGTATGCTGGCCCTAAGATTTGGTTTCAGGGGCGTAAACTTTGGTACTGTTTCGGCCTGTGCCTCTGCCACCACTGCCATTATAGAAGCTTTTAATTACCTGCGGCTGGGCAAGGCAGATGCTATTATTTGCGGAGGCTCCGAAGCGCCCATTACCCCTGCCTGGGTAGGAGGCTTTGATGCCATGAAAGCCCTCTCCAGCCATAACCATGGTCCGGCTAAGGCCTCCCGGCCATTTGATGCCGAAAGAGATGGATTTGTGGTGGGTGAAGGTGCCGGAGCCCTGGTGCTGGAGCGGCTGGAGCATGCCATGGAACGTGGTGCCCGTATTTATGCCGAAGTGGCAGGCGGAGGCATGAGCGCCGATGCCTGGCACCCTACCGCCCCTGAACCAGAAGGGAGCGGAGCCCTGCTAAGCATGCAGCTGGCACTGGAAGAAGCAGGTATTACCCCTGAACAGCTCGGGTATATAAATGCACATGCCACCTCTACACAGGCAGGCGATCTGGCCGAAGCAAAAGCAATAGCCAGTTTGCTGGGCAACAGCCTGGCGTCAGTGGCAGTTAGCAGCACAAAAGGACAAACAGGCCACCTGCTGGGTGCAGCAGGAGCTATTGAAGCAATCGCTACCACCCTGGCGCTCTACCACCATTCACTTCCTCCCACTGCCAACCTGCTGGCTCCGGATAGTACGCTGCCGGCACAACTGCAGCTTATCTACGGGCAGCCATTACATAAAGAAATCAAGTTTGCACTTAGCAACAGCTTTGGCTTTGGCGGCCACAATGCAAGCCTGCTGCTCGCTGGCTTCTAAACTTCTTTACTTTAACGCAGGTATCCCTCATTCATTAGTATTTTTTACTAAGCAGAAATAAGATGATAATCAGCGCGTTTCTATGCAGGAGCAAATCAGGAGGGCCCGACTAACACTATGCAGAAGGTATTTATGGAAACATACTAAATATCATACATCTGAAGCCTGCAATACTTCCATAAATTGGATTATTTACGTAATTGCGTACCAGGCCAACTTCCTCTGTTTACTTCTTTTTTGCCTGAAACATGAATAACCAACACCTGATTAACCGATTACTGCTGGTCGCTGCTGCAGCAGCTGGGTTGCAAGCCCTATGGGATGCTTATCAAGGCTCTCTGGCTATTGCCCTGCTCGATCTTGTAATCCTGCTCTGGTTATCCGGTCTGATGGTCCTGAACAAAGTAAGCAGTAAGCCCTTCGTTCCCTACTGCATGCTTTTCTCCATGGGGGTTATTTTGCTGGTAACAGGCTCCATTATTCCAAAAGAGAATGGCCTGCACCTGCTGTTTCTGCCGCTCATGTGTTCTGTATTTATTCTTTTCAGCTATAAGCAACATCTGGGGAAAATTCTGGGAGGCGGCTTTGTATTAGGCTGTTATCTGCTGTTGGAGGCAACAGATTTCAGATTGTTTGGTGAACTTCCCCTGCTGGAAGAACCCGATCGCATTTCCTTTACCGTTAATTTCTTAGCATCCGGGGTAGCACTGTTCCTGATCTTCAGTTTTATTACCCATGCCAACTTTAAAGCAGAAAAACACCTGCAGGAGATGGCAGATGAGGCACAGAAAAAGAATGAAGAACTTACGAAGGTAAATGAAGAGCTGGACCGCTTTGTATACAGCACCTCGCACGATCTCAGGGCGCCCCTGCTCTCTGTGCTGGGGCTTATTCAGCTGATGGAGAAAAAGCCTTCTGATGAAACGCAGCAATCGTACATGAAAATGATGCGCAAGCGCATCAGCAACCTGGAAGCTTTTATTAACGATATTACCGCTTATGCACGCAATGCACGCCTGCCCCTGCAACCAGAACCGGTACTACTACAGGCGTTAATTGATGAGGTATTCAGCAACCATCATTTTTTGCACGAAGACCACAGTATTGAGCTCAGGAAAGATATCCAGTTCAGGGAAATGATTCTGGTTGACCGCCAGCGCCTGAATACAATACTGAACAACCTGGTTTCTAACGCAATAAAGTATCACCGCCTGCAGTACCCCGAAGCACAGGTTACAGTAGGTGCCAGCTTAGAGGGTGAAGAATTGCACCTGTGGATAGCAGACAACGGTCCGGGTATTCCCGATAACGTGCAGGCGCGTATGTTTGAGATGTTCTATCGGGGTAACGAACGCTCCGGCGGATCAGGGCTGGGCCTTTACATTGTAAAAGAAGCCACAGAAAAGCTGGGCGGCCGCATAAAAGCAGAGTCGGTTTATGGCGAAGGCAGCACCTTTCATGTTTGGATGCCGGTAAAAAAGGCAGAACAGGAATCTCTGCAGCATTTATCCATGACAGATTCTGTGTAGGCAGGCAATAATTCCAGCTCCCCATAAAAAGTAAAAAACCTGCTCTTCACAGATCAGGCTAAAATTATCGAACCCGTATTACTACTTTAAAACTGGCTGCTGCATAGCCCCAAGGCCGTGTAAATCAGTTTAAGTTATTGGCTGCTGTTAACTCCTGCCACTTGGCATCACGGGCAAAATAAATAGTACCCAGGAGTGTTTTAATCACCAGAAAATCTTTATTCAGCGACACAATCTGGTACTGAAGCTTATCATTGAGTACCAGGTATGTATGGCTATCTCCTTCGCGGCCAACAACTGTCTTAAGGCCCCAGGTTCTGTTTGATGTACCAGCCGTACTGTAGCCATCTCTTGTGTGCTCCAGAAGCACCTTGCCGTCATTAGAAAAATGAAACTCCTGATAGTTAGCAGCACAGCTCACTTTCACCTTTCCATGTACCAAGGTCTTATACGATTTCCAACTACCTTCCAAACGTTCCTCTAAAATCATACTTTGGAAAATTGATCTATAGGAATACAATCCTATTCCGGGAATGGTTTCCTAAGGTAAGCTTATTAAGAATGCTGTCGCTTCTTTTTAATCAAAATTTAATGTCTGACCAATGCTTTAAGACCCGGTGGCTATTTTCATCTGCCTGAAGCTGATACAGCATGCGAAAGGCCGCTAAACCTGTTTAGAAACTGCTACTGAAAAAAGATCAAAGTTTCATACACTGCCTTGATCTTGTTCCTCAGAAAGGCAGTACTCAAGTATGCTTCCGGTAACCAGTCCGTACAAACACAAAGCAGGGAGCCAAGGCTCTATTTGGCCTTACAGCGGAACAGGGTGTGGCTGATACCGATGTTATCGATGTCTTCATCTACATACAAACCTGCCTCGTGAATGCACCTGATCATATTTTTAGAATGGTACATCTGGCTGTTGCCATTGGCAATGTTAGTAAAGTAGAGGGAGATCTGCTGTAAAGAGAAGGCGGCCGCTTCAAATCGCTGCCGGTCCCAGTAGGTTTCCAGAATATACACAGCCCCTTCGCTGTTCAAAGCCTTCTTTGCCCTTGATATAATAAAATTGCGTAACTTTTAACAACCCGCCGCAGCTGGGACCAGAGGCCTTAAGTGCGGCCAGATATCATCAGTAGTTTATTTTTATCAGCAGGCAACCAATCAGCCATAGGCTGCGTGCTGACCTTGAAAATGTTAATGTGGATCCAGGAATTAGCATAAGCCTTCAAAACCTGCTGAAAGGTTGCCAGGAAAATGACCGGCAGAGCCAGAGAATGCTCTATCAGCATTTTTTCGGCTATGCTATGAACATTTGTTTACGCTATACGGCAAACCGTACAGAAGCCACAGAAGTACTGAACGAAGGTTTTCTCAAGGTCTTTACAAAAATTGAAATGTACGACCAGGAGAAATCGCTCAAAGGCTGGATTCGCCGAATTATGATCAATTCTGCTATTGATTATTACCGGCAAAACAGCAGGCACACTAACAACAGCTCTGATATTGAAAATGCAATGAAAGTCTCTGAACAGGAAACTGTTAGTAGTAAGCTCTCTTACGATGAAATTTTAAGTGAAATACAAACCCTTAGTCCGGGTTACCGAACGGTTTTTAACCTGTACGTGATTGACGGATATACACATGAAGAAATTGCCGGCCAGCTTGGCATATCAGTGGGAACCTCAAAATCTAATCTTTTCAAGGCAAAGGCCTTTTTGCAGAAAAGGTTAACTAAAATTTACGATCATGAGCAAGTACCAGGAGTGGCAAAACGGTAATTTTGAGGAGTACATCCGGCAGAAATCTGAAGAAGGCCAGCCTGTTGACTTTGATCATGGGGCCTGGGCATCGATGGAGAAAATGCTGGACACGCATATGCCTGTTGGGAAAGGTCCTTCAGACGGCGGGTTGGCCAGGGGTGGCCGTACTGCAGGGCTGATCGCTGCTTTGCTGATCAGCACTTTGCTTGGCTGGTACCTGGCCACCAGCAACAATGAAGAGGAGCAAAGGCAACCACAAAAGCAACAGCAGGTGCAGCCTAAGGATACCGATGACAGAACTGCAGTGGAAGCTTCAGAAACAGTTAAAACCATTTCCGGAGCAACGGCACAGCAGCAGACAGCAACTGATGATCAAAAAAATGTAGCCAGGAAATCTACTTCTCCGCTTATTGCTGATAAATTCGAAATAGAGAACAATGCGACCGAAGCAGCTGCCAGGCAGGCAGAATATGCCAGCGTGGAGCTGAGTAGTGGAGCCGATAGCCCTGGTAATATGCCAGCCAGTAGCGTGGCCGATGCGCAGCACCATACACCCGCGACAGAAAAGGCAGCAGCACAAAGCAGTGCAGGAGGCAGCAAGCGTAACACGCCTGCGGCGGAGCAATTCACCAGGGTGGTGCCTGCAGCAACAGCAGCAGTGGTATTACCAGTAAACGAAGGGCAGCAAAACATTGCACATGATGAGCAGAAAAGTGCTACTGCAAATAAGGCTGTTGAACAAACAACAAGTGCCGGATTGCAGGGCGCTGAAGCGCAACAACTGCTTACCAGCTTACCACGGATTGCAGCACGCCCCTGGATGCCCATGGGTCTGGAACCAGCAACATTAACGCCTGCTTTGTCTGTAACCATTGCAGCGCATATGGCAGAAGAAGATACCGGATCTGTTGTAACGAAACAGCGTAACGCATTACCGCTAAGTGTTAGCATAACAGTGGCACCGGACTTTACCGGAACCGGGCAGGCAGGCAGTGTAAAATCAGGTGCTGGTGCAGGTGTTCACCTGGAGTACTTTTTCATGAAAAGGCTATCGCTGCTTAGTGGGGCATTTTACAGCAAAAAGAATTATTTGGCCGGCGGCGATTTTTCGCCCTATGGAGAATCCTGGCAACATGGGTACGCACCCGATTATGTAGATGCAAGCTGTGGCGTTATTGATATTCCGCTAAACCTGCGCTACTACGTAGTTCAAAAAAACAGGCACAGCTTCTTTGTAAGTACGGGGGCATCGAGCTACCTGATGCAGCGTGAAGAGTACTACATGGTGTATGATGATTACTATTACGATGACTACACCTATGAAGTACAAAATGAAAACAAGCATTTTATGGCTGTCTGGAACCTCTCCCTTGGTTATGAACATGCAATTGCGCAACGCTGGTCGTTACAGGCCGAACCATTTTTAAAAATTCCGCTACGGGGTGTTGGAGCAGGAACTGCAAAACTAAACTCGATGGGCCTTTTCATCCACCTGAAATATAATTTCATGAGGCATGCAAAAGAGTAGCCCCGGATTGTAAGATCCCGGGCAACACAGGAGTACAGGAGCCGGCCTGACCGGCAAAGCTGCTTAATTTTTATTCATCTAAATTTTCTGCTATGAAAAGCTTTTTCACTTTTTTTAGCCTGGGGGCTATTGTGCTTTTTTTATACGGTTGCTCCAGCGATCCGGAACCCGAACCCTGCCAGACACCGCCTGCCATATCTAATATTGCAGTTGTTAATGCCAGCTGCGGGAACGATAATGGCAGCATACAGGTACAGGCAAACGGGGGTAGTGGTGCACTTTCCTACAGCCTTAACAATGGTAGCTTTCAGCAAAGTAGCCAGTTCAGCAACCTGGCCGCAGGAACTTATACCCTAAGGGTTAGAGACGAGCAGGGCTGTACAACCGAAAAGCAATCTGCAATTGCTGAAAGCAACAGCCTGGTTGCCTCCATTCAGTCAAGTACCAATGCCGGCTGCGGAACCAGCAATGGCGGTGTTGCCATTAGCGGCACCGGAGGCGAGGGAACCTATACCTACAGTCTGGATGGCAATGTATTTCAGGAGAGCGCCAGCTTCTCTAACCTGGCAGCAGGCACACACACTGCCTTTATAAAAGATGCAGCCGGCTGCGTAAGCAGTACCGATTTTAGCCTGATGCGCGGCACCAGTTTTGAAGGAGCAGTGAAATCCATCATCGAGACCAATTGTGCGGTAGCAGGCTGCCATGTAGCTGGTACCGGCCGGGCCAACTTCAGCCAGTTCAGCCAGGTAAAAAGCAACGCATCAGCCATAAAAGAAAGAACCCACAGCAAAATAATGCCCCCGCCAGGATCGGGTAAATCGCTTACGGCAGCACAAATTGATGCCATTGCCTGCTGGGTAGATGATGGCGCACTTCAAAACTAAAACTTATGGGAAAGTTACTTACACTGACAGTACTGGTTTGCCTGGTACTCACCAGTGCCTGCGAATACCAGAACGAAGAGAGCCTGTTTGGAGATGAAGAGGCCTGTGCTGCGCCTGTTGTATTTACCACGCACATTGAGCCCCTGATCCAGGCAAACTGTGCCATAAGCGGCTGCCATGCAGCTGGCGGCACACAGCCAACGTTCACCTCCTATGAGCAGATTAAAGCCAGGGCTGGTGATATACGTCACATGACGCAAAGCCTGCAAATGCCTCCCCCTACATCCGGTAAAAGCCTTAGCGATGAACAGATACAACAGATAGGTTGCTGGGTAGAGCAGGGAGCAGTAAAAGAATAAACGCTCTTACTACCTAAATCCAAGGTCATGAAAATATACCTTTTGAGCCTGTGCTTATCTGTAAGCCTCCCCCTATACAGCCAGCAGTACCTGCTTGCCGAAAGCCGGGTAAGCTTCTTTTCCAGTGCGCCAATGGAAAATATTGAGGCCATTACCAGCCGGACAAAAAGCCTGCTGAACACACATACCGCCGAAATTGCCTTTGTGATCCCCATCAAAACCTTTGAGTTTGAGAAAAAGCTGATGCAGGAACACTTCAATGAGAATTACCTGGAGTCGCACAAATACCCCGAGGCTACCTTTAAGGGCAAACTTATTGGATTTAACCCGCAGCAAAAGGGGGCGCAAAAGGTAATAGCCCGGGGCCAGATGAATATCCATGGCGTTAACCGCAATGTAGAGGCAGCGGGAACGCTGGATTTTCGCGAAAATGAAGTCTACCTCACAGCCGTATTTCCTATTAAAGTGGCCGATTATGAGGTGGAAATTCCAACCCTGGTCTTTTACAACATAGCAGAAGTAGTAGAGGTAACTGTTAAAGCTAAATACCTGCCTTATGAGAAGAAATAGCTGGTGGCTACAGCGCATTGTAATGCTGCTGTTCACTTTACTTAGTGCATCGTCCCTGCAGGCGCAGGACGATCTGCTGGAGGCGCTGCAACAGCAGGAAGATCCGGCACAGCCCCATTTTACCACGGCTACCTTTAAAAGCACCCGGCTTATTAATGGACACACCATTGAAACCCGCAGCCGGGGGGTGCTCGATTTCATTATTTCCCACCGTTTTGGCAGGCTTAACAGCGGTGCCTACAATCTTTTTGGCCTCGACGAAGCCAACATTCGCCTGGGGCTTGATTACGGCCTTAGTAATCGGCTAAACATAGGCTTTGGCCGCAGTTCTTTTGAGAAAGTGTATGATGGATTTATAAAATACAGGCTGTTACAGCAGGGAAGCGGTAAAGGCACGGCTCCCCTTTCTGCCGTTCTTTTTTCCAGTGCAGCCATTGGCACCCTGAAATCAGCCAATGAACTAAGCCTAAGCAACCGCCTTACCTATACCTGGCAGCTACTGCTTGCCAGAAAGCTTAGCGAGCGCCTTTCCCTGCAGCTTATGCCTGCAGTGGTACACCGAAACCTTAGCCTTTCGGAAGAAGACAATAATGATATTTATGCACTTGGTGCCGGCGGGCGCTATAAACTGAACAAACGGCTGGCCCTGAATTTTGAATACTACTACCGTTTTAACGAACCGCTCCTACAGCCTAACTACAATGCGCTGGCTATTGGCCTGGATATAGAAACCGGCGGGCATGTGTTTCAGCTACACCTTACCAACGCCAGGGCCATGCAGGAACGGGGTTTCATTACCCAAACCACCGGCAACTTTTTTGATGGTGACATTCATTTTGGCTTTAATGTCTCGCGCGTGTTCCAGCTCCGTAAAAACGACCCTGTCACCCCTTCGGGGTTTTGAGATTAGCCTGTTCTGCTATAATCATTTCATTCCTTCGGAATTTGAACTTGACAACCAGGGTTTAGGCAATATAACTACGGGAAGTAACTATGTGAGCTTCCAATGATATGAATTTCCACAGCTATAGCTGGCCAGACAGACCTCTTATCAGCCATAGTCTTAAAAAGTTTGCAGGCTTTGATGAGGTTGGGGCTGGTACAGACTTTTAGGGATCAGAACAATAAACTGTGTGCCTTTGCCTGGTTCGCTCTCAACATAGACTTCTGTTCCGGTTTTTTCTGCCAGGGCTTTTACAATTGCCAAACCCAGGCCCGTGGAGCTTTCACCTGCCGTTGGCTTGGCACTCAGGCGCTGAAACTTCTTAAACAGCTTGTGCTTGTCTTCCTCACTAATGCCCGGCCCCTCATCCCGTATGCCAATCCTGATGCCTTCAGGACTTTCCCTTAGGCTGATGAAAAGGTTTTTTCCTGCTTTGCTAAATTTCAGTGCATTCGACAAAAGATTGTCTAAAATGCGTGTTAATGCATCTTCATCAATTCTCACCACTATGGGCACTGCTATAGGCTGGTATTCGATGCGGATGTTTTTTGCCTTTGCCTGCTGCCGGTACCCAACAAGCAGCACATCTAGCCAATTGGGCAACACAATGGGTGTGTGGCTAAATGCATGGCTCACTTGCTGCGCCTGGTTAAGCGTGAGCAAATCTTCTATGAGCCTGCCGCCATCTTTTGCCACTTTTTCAATCAGCTGTAAATAGTTAGCCTGATCTGTGTTTAAGGGACCGCTAATTCTTACTAACTGCGCCAGGGCATGCGCCCGGTTCAGCGGCGACTTAAGGTCATGGGCAACAATGCTCATCAGACCATCTTTTTCCCGGTCAAGTTCGGCAAGCCTTTCATTGGTAACCTGCAGCTTTTCATTCTGCACCAGGATCTGCTCTTTCTGCTGGCCAAGCAGTTGGTTAGAACGCTTCCGGGCTATGCTACTTTTCAGGAGCAGCATTAGTAAGAGCAGGGCTACTATCAGGCCTCCGCCAATAACCAGTATAAGCAGCAGTTGCTTGTGCGAGCGGGCTCTTTGCAGATCCTTCTCATGCCGCAGCCTTACGTTTTCAATTTCTTTTTTCTCCAGCTCAAAAGTATAACGTAAGCCCTCAAGCTGACGGATGTTATCGGAATTGATCAAACTATCGCTATACTGCTGGTACAGCTCCTGGTATGCTAAAGCCTGCTCAAAACGCTGTTCATGCTTGTAAGCTTGTGCAAGGGTTTTAGCTGCCTGGCTTGCAAGTTGTTTTCCTTTAAGCCTGCGGGCTATTGCCAGAGATTTCTGTGCGTGGCTGATTGCCAGCGGGTAATTTCCCTGCTTAAGATAAACATCTGCCAGGCCCGAGAAGCAAAAGCCTGCGCCTTCCTTACTGCCAACTTTTTCGTAAAGCCTGCTGGCATCCTCTATGTACATCAGTGCTTCATCCAGCCTATCCTGCCTTAGTTTAAGCAGGCCAATGCTTTTCTTACAAAAGGCAATTCCTTCCTGGCTCTCCTGTTTTTCGCTAAGCGCAAGTGACTCATAAAAATACTGCAGTGCAAGTGAATCCTGCTTTAGGCTGGTGTATGCAACACCAATATTGCCCAGGGCAATGCCTTTGCCTACTTTATCTCCTACAGATTCATATAATTTAAGGCTGCTTTTAAAATGCGCCAGCGCCATGGAATCCTGGGCGAGCTCCAGGTAAATGAGTCCCAGGTTGTTTTCAGCATATTTGTAATGTGGGGCTGAGAGCTGAAAGTAACGTAAGGCATCAGCAAGATTGCCCTCGCTCCAGGCCAGCAAGCCAAACTGATTCTGTACTTGTGCAATACCTTCAGGATCATTCAGCGCCTTAAAACCTTCTATGGCCTGCTGGTTATAGGAACGGGCAATAGCATAATCGCCACGCATGTAATACCAGTAGGCAAGCGCAGCTCGGGATGATGCCAGGCCATACTGGTCCTCGAGTCCGAGATACAGCTCCAGGGCCAGCTCGCATAGCATGCGCACAGAGTCACTGTTCTCCATCATCACGTACAGATCGGCTTTCAGCTGGTAAGCATCGGCCATTCCTTTTTTGTACTGATGCCGTTCTGCTAAATGAAGGGCTTTGTTTACATGCTGAATTGCCTTTCGCTGATCCGAGACACTTACTTTATCAGCCCTCTTCAGCAGTTCATGTATGGTTGCAGAATCTGCAACGAATAGCCGTTGCTGCTGTACTGCGCCCCCACCAGCTGGTGGGCTGGAAGTGTTTGCCCATGCAGCAGCATAGAACAGCAGAAACAGGAGGCAAATAACCCACTTATATTTTCTATACTCTCTGCCAGTGCTCATGGGTCTGATACTTTCTAAAATTTGATCAGGACAAAAGATCATCCAGCGGAGATTTGGTTATCCTGTATAAAATCTTTCAAAAATAATACATAATCACAGACTTATTATGCTATAAGCTGCTTCTTTCATACATGAGAACGATGCACATGATGTTATTTTAATGCGTAAACCGCTGCATATCAGGGCAGGAGCAAAAAAAGCACGGCTTAAAAGGTACGCAGTGGCTAAACCAGGTTTACAGCCGCTTCAAAGCCTTTTACAGTAGCCTCTAAAAATCAGGGTATTATCAAACAACTACTATAGGGTGCAGTTATCAGATTGTAGTTGGAAGCAGTAAGCAATAGAAATAACAGCCAGAAGAAGTACCAGAACTAATTATCTGCGCCCTTTTCTGTAATCTGAAAACAGAAGATTTCATGTATAGGGGCTACGGCCATCCTATGAATCTATAACTCTTGCGCTTCCTGAACAAAAGGCTACGATAATATATTTTTTAACCCAAAACACAAATTTTATGAGTGTAGTAAAAGTAATTGAGGTAATCGCAACATCAGAAAAAAGCTTTGATGACGCAGTAAAGAATGCGCTACAGGAAGCATCTAAATCTGTAAAAAACATTTCTTCTATATATGTGAAGGAAATGAAAGCTGATGTAAAGGATAATAATATTGTTTCCTATGGCGTAAATGCCAAAGTGTCTTTCACGGTTGATAAGCTGAATGCATAAAAGCAAACAGCCTGTTAAAGATAGAGCCAGCCCTGCTAAAGGACTGGCTTTATTTATTTTGTGCCCGTATGTTTTTCAGGCACCCGGGAGCAGAAAAGTAAAAAGGGCTGACCTTTGGTTGGCAGCCCTTTCTAGAGATTAATACTATTACTTTTCAGCGCCAGCCATGTGCACAACCAGGTCTACTGTTTTATTAGAGTAGCCCCACTCATTATCGTACCAGGCCACCAGCTTCATAAACTTGTTATTAAGCTCAATGCCGGCGGTAGCATCGAAAATACAGGTTCTGGCATCTCCTACAAAGTCATTAGAAACCACGGCATCTTCGGTATAGCCCATAATGCCTTTCAGTGAAGTTTCTGATGCTTCTTTCATTTTCTGGCATACTTCCTCGTAGCTGGCAGGATTCTGTAGCCTAACCGTTAAATCCACTACCGATACATCTGGTGTTGGTACCCTGAAAGCCATACCGGTAAGTTTGCCATCCAGTTCCGGAATTACCTTACCTACAGCCTTTGCCGCTCCGGTAGAGGAAGGAATAACGTTCTGGCCGGCACCGCGGCCACCCCGCCAGTCTTTTGCAGAAGGGCCATCAACTGTTTTTTGTGTAGCAGTGGTGGCATGTACGGTTGTCATAAGGGCTTCTTCAATGCCCCAGTTATCGTGAATAACTTTTGCCAGCGGAGCCAGGCAGTTGGTCGTGCAGGATGCATTCGATACCACATCTATGCTGCTGTTGTAGGTTTTTTCGTTTACACCCATCACGAACATAGGGGTGCTGTCTTTGGAGGGAGCCGACAGCACTACTTTTCTGGCACCGGCTTTCAGGTGTCCCTGTGCCAGCTCTTTTGTAAGGAAAATACCGGTAGATTCTACTATATATTCAGCACCAACCTCTCCCCACTTCAGGTTTGAAGGATCTTTTTCAGCAGTAACACGAATTTTTCTGCCATTTACGATCAGTGCACCATTTTCTACTTTTACTTCACCTTTGAACAAGCCGTGGGTAGAATCGTACTTGAGCATGTAGGCCATGTAGTCAACATCCATCAGGTCGTTGATGGCCACTACTTCTACATTGTCTCTTTCTTCGGCAGCCCTGAACACCAGGCGACCAATTCTACCGAAACCGTTAATCCCAACTTTAATTTTTGACATAACAACAAATGTTTATTAATAAATAGAGGTCCTGTCTGACTGTTTCAGGATCTCATGGGCGAAAATGGTGTTTTTTTTCAAGCCTGTCAGCCATTACCAGTAATTTATATCTAAAAAGGGCCTGATTTGCCCCTTTTATTTTGGTTTTAGGCGCAGCAACAGCTTGGAACACCAGTCGCTTCTGTAGTCCATGAAATTTTCACTGCATAGTTAATCCGGCTTTGCTGAAGAAAATATGATATCTGTCATTGAGCAAACTTTCCTGACTTATTTTCTAACAGATGGTAGCCACACCTTTTCTTATGGGTAGACCTTTTGCCTAGTCCAGTCCTGCGGCTCCTCTGTGCTAGGCTTCAGAAATGTGCAGGCTTTCATAGACTGCATCTACCCCTTCCTCATTTTCGGCAAGCACCAGTAAGGTATCTCTTGGCTCCAGCACCGTAGAGCCATTAGGGGTTATAAAGGTTCCGTTTCTTTTGATCATGGCAATGATGGCAGTTTTAGGAAAGCCCAGCTCTACAATCTGCTTGCCTACCACCTTATTATCGGCAGGAATTACTATTTCCGTCAGCTCTGATTTTACATTATCGGAAAGCTCCATGTCCAGGGGTGTTCTTCTTTTTGCTTTTTCAGGCACTGATACGTGCAGCCACTTTGCCATCAGGGGCAGCGTGGTGCCCTGCAGCAGCACAGAGGTTACGGATATAAAAAACACAATATTGAAGATCATATTAGCCTTTTCCACCCCTGCAATTAAAGGGTAAGTAGCGAACACAATAGGCACAGCACCCCGCAGCCCAACCCAGGATATAAACAGCTTTTCCCTGTTCTTTAGCCTGAAGAAAGCCAGCGACACGTACACACTGATGGGGCGTGCAACCAGGATCATGAAGAGTGATATCAGCAAACCAATACCGATAACGGGCAGGATCTGGCTGGGAAAAACAAGAAGGCCCAGGGTAAGAAACAGCACAATCTGCATGAGCCAGGCGATACCATCAAAAAAGCGCATGATTGTTTTTTTATGAATAATATCATGATTGCCGATATAAACGGCTGCCAGGTAGATTGCCAGAAAGCCGTTACCCCCTATAGAATCAGTAAAGGAGAAGGTAAAGCCCATCAGGGAGATCACCAGCACAGAATAGAGTCCCTCAAATCCAAGTCTTATCCTGTTAATAATGAGCACACTAAGCTTGCCCATACCAAAGCCAATGGCTGCACCAAAAAGGATCTGCTTAATAAAAAAAGGAATTACAGATAAGAAGCTCTGGTCCTGGTCGATCACCAGCGAGGTTAAGGTGAGCGTAAGGAAGTAGGCCATGGGGTCGTTACTGCCACTCTCTAGTTCCAGCGGAGGGCGCAGGTTCTTTTTTAAACCAACGCTCTTTGCTCTTAAAATAGAGAATACGGCTGCGGCATCGGTAGAAGACACAATGGCTCCCAAAAGTAGCCCCTCTAACAGCGTAAAATTGGTTACCTGCCAGATAAAGGCCCCCACACTGGCGGTAGTAAGCAACACACCAACGGTAGAAAGCAGTAAGCCCCTGCTAAGTACGGGTTTTATATAATCCCATTTGGTATCAAGCCCGCCTGAAAAAAGGATAAAGTTTAAGGCAACCACCCCAATAAACTGAGCCGTTACCATATTATCAAAATAGATCTTGCCTATTCCCTCTGATCCGGCCAGCATACCCACAACCAGGAAGAAGATAAGCGTTGGTACCCCAAACCGATAGGAGGTTTTTCCGGCCAGGATGCTGATAAACAGGAGTACCGAACCAATCAGCAGAATATTCTCAGTTGTTAAATTCATGTTTGGGGGCAATCTTATAAAAAGGCAAGTTATTAACCATAAGAGTACCTGCAAAGGTTTATTTGAAAGCTTTGCGTTACAGCAGCAGGCTTACATACTTACGATGCATAAGAAGCATACATATAAGTTTTAAAGCATGTACAAAAAAAAGCAGCTGATACAGTTTCAGGCTGCTTCTTCTATATATTACATACTCTCGGTGGACTTAAGGGTCTAGATTACTACTTACAAGCCCTGAAAATTGGCTCTATCAGCTTTCCTTCGTCTGTCCAGAGGCTACGGTCGGTATATGGAAAGGCTGTATATACAATCAATAAATCCTTTTCCGGACACATAAATACAAACTGCCCACCATGCCCCTTCATTGCATAGCCCCTGAAGGCCGGCAGCAGCCAAAAATAGTAGCCATAGGGCGTATTAGAACCAGATTGCACTTTCACCGCCTCTTCCAGGTAAGAAGGGCTTATCAGCTGCTCCCCCTCCCACTCACCATTTTGCAGGCATAGCTGCCCTAGCTTTGCCAAATCACGTGGCTTCAGGTGCAGGGAAAAAGCACCAAAGTTTATACCATCCTTTGCCCTCTCCCATTTGTACTCCTGGATACCAAGGGGAGCAAAAAGCTTTTCCTGCGCAAACTGCTCAAGACTCTTACCTGCAGCCTTAGCTATGGCAGCACCAACTAGGTGAGGTAATCCATCATTATAATGATGGATTGTACCTGCATCATGTACCATAGGCCTTCCTAAGATATACTGCAGGCTGCTCCCGGGGGTATGGAACAGCTCTTCAGTATGTATACCATTGTCAAAATCCAATCCGCCCTGCATGCTTAGGCAGTTCCTTAAGGTGATATTGACTTTCTTATTGTCAGCACCAAAAGCTTCAGGATAAAATGAGTAGAGTGACTGGTTAAGATTGGTAATAAGCCTATCCTGCAGTGCTACACCCGTAAGCATGGAAGTAACACTTTTGGTGCATGACTGGATGTTATTGAGGCGATGGCCATCAGCTTTATCTTTCGCATACGCCTCGGCCACCAGCTTCCCATTACGAAATACCAGCAGGCTCTCTCCCATCGGAAATTTTTCTGCACTGTAAAAGTTAAGGAAGGCCTGCTCCAAAAGACCCTCATCCAGGTTTTCATCAGCCGGGCTGCTGATCGCCCAGCCATCATTTAATTGTTTGGGAGTATATCCTTCATAGGTAAGCTTTAGTTCCTGCTCTTCCAGGCAGGAGCTAAACAAACCCAGCGCAAAAAGAACCAATACTGCTTGTCTCATAATTTCAGAAGAGGAATTTTACCCCTAACCGCTGTTGCAGTTCCCGATATGTTTGGGAATAAGATGCATTTAGGCTTAGGTAGCTTAGCTGATAGAAGTAAGCGGTCGAGAATTCATCGGAGAACTTAAGCTGGAGTCCTACTTCGGCGGCAGGATTGAAATAGCGATTGAGGGTTGCCCGCTGCACATCCTGGTGGTTGAGCTTTAAGATGTTGCCGGTAGAGGTGTCCTCAATCTTATAGTCCCGATGAGGATAGGGACGGCTGATCCCACCCAGTAGTGGCATCTTAACATTGACATAGTAGAATTTCCTATCATGTACAGACCTGTTGATGCTGGTTGTAAATCCCGCCCCAAACGCATTAGACCAATACATATGGCTATCATCCCACACTGGGTAATAGCCTAATCGGTAGTCTGCCCTCAACAAACTGCCTAATTGCATTGCCATTCCGCCTACTTCAGCTATTGGCCTGCTATAGCTGTGCTCCAGCGCAAAATTAAGCCAGGTAGCGGTAGCACCTTCCTCAAAGCTGGTTTTGGGGCTGGCGTAGCCCAGGTCTATTTTTAGCTGATGGGTACCCCTCGCTGTATTTCTCTGCCAGGTAGGCGACAACATAATACCAATGCCACTACTCCTTTTTCCGCTAATGAGCCGTTCAAGCTGCTGGAGGTGGAGTGGTTGCAGGGAAACAGAGAAATTATTGGCTTGGGGAACTTGTGCAAGAGCAGCAAAAGGCAGCATGAACAGCAGGAGCCTATAAAACTTCATACTTCTATGCTAATGAATGACTGATAACTGGAGCAAAATAATTCTGGAAATCCAGCGCAAACTTAGTGAAAAAGCAGAGCGGAGAATTAAATTATCGAGACATTTTAAACAGCCTTTTTATGCAATATCAGGCCCAGGGGAAGATCTGAAAGATATTCGGAAGTGCCTGGTTTTCTTAAAAAGTAGCCTCAGATAAAAAAGTAAACTAATGCAATACCTCGGTCCATCGGGTTCTTCGGAATATGCCGCAGAAATGCATGAATACCAACAATCAGTAACAGCACTGTGGTTAGTTAATGCTTCTATCCACTAGTCCTTTAGCTGCTGTTAACAAACATCTCCACAACAAGCCTTCCGTGCTGTGGAGATTTTTTTTGAAGAAGGGCATAAACCCGCCTGCAGACGTTAATCACGCACACCACCAGGGAATTCTCCCCTCCTGATCAGGAGCAAACAAAGTGCAAGACAAACCCAATCCCCTTCAACCTTCTGACATAAAAGCTGTTACCTTCTATATAATTAGTTTTTTAAACTTAAACATCTTACATTTTTATGAAAGCAGTACGATTTCACATGCCAAAGGTCATGAAGGTAGATAACGTGCCTGATCCGGGAATAGAGCATGAACGCGACGTTATTCTGAAAGTAACGGCCACCGCCATTTGCGGCTCCGATCTGCACATCTACAACGGCAAAATTCCCCAAATAGAAAATATGATCGTGGGTCATGAATTTATGGGTGAGGTAGTAGAAACAGGCAAGGCCATTACCAATCTGAAAAAAGGCGACCGGGTGGTGGTGCCTTTTCCCATCAGCTGCGGGCAATGCTTTTTCTGCAATCATGACCTCTACCCCCATTGTGAAAACTCCAACTTTAAACATTATGGTCCGGAAGGTGCCTTACTCGACCAGAAAGGGGCAGCACTTTTTGGCTATACCAACCTCTATGGAGGGTATCCTGGTGGCCAGGCCGAATATGTGCGGGTACCTTATGCCGATGTAGGCCCTCGCAAAGTACCCGATGGCATGGCCGATGATAAGGTACTTTTCCTGACAGACATCTTCCCCACCGGCTGGACAGCCGTAGATTGGTGCAACCTCAAGGGCGGCGAAACCGTGGTGGTGTTTGGCTGCGGTCCGGTGGGCATTATGGCCCAGAAAGCTGCCTGGATACAGGGCGCCAGCCGGGTAATTGGCGTAGACATTGTGCCTTACCGACTGCAAAAAGCAAAACAAGCCGCTGGCTCAGAGGTAATCAATGCTGCCGAGCAGGATGTAAAACAAATAGTACGTGACATGACCGGCGGCCGCGGCGCCGATGCCTGCATTGATGCCGTGGGCATGGAAGCCGACCGTGGGGCGATTGAAAAAATCCTGAACACCTTGCGGGTGCAGGCAGGTACACTCAATGCCCTGGAAGATTGCTTCAGCACCGTTCGCCGGGGCGGTGTGGTTTCTATTGTGGGCGTATACGGCAGCTACTATAACAACTTTCCGCTGGGGCAGGCTTTTGACAAAGGCCTTACGTTGCGCATGGGCCAGGCCCCGGTACAGGCCTATATCGATAAACTGTTTGCCCTGGTGCAGGAAGGAAAGGTAACGCTGGATGATATCATTACCCACCGGCTGCCCCTAAGCGAAGCGCCGCATGCCTACGAAATCTTCAACAACAAAGAAGATGACTGCCTGAAAGTAGTGCTGCAGCCTTAAACAGCAAAAAAAGGCTTTTTAAAGTGAAAAAGGCTAACAGAAGAACAGCTCCTGAAACAAATCAGGGGCTGTTCTTTTTAAAGAGTGTACACTAAAGAAGCCTCGCACGCATGACGCTTACGCTCACTATATTTATCGTTAGCCTGCTTTGGCTCCTCATGGGCAGCACCATTAACAGCCTTCAAAAGATATGGCTTACAGAACCCATGATTGCCTTGCTGACGGGCATTATCGTTGGCCCCCTGCTGCACCTGATTCAAATCCCGGAATCGCAGGAACATAATATCTTGGAATGGGGCGCAATTAACGATTGCCATGGCCCTCATGGCCTCGGCCTTAAAGTTCAAACACAGCTATCTGGTCAACCATAAGCAAATGTTTAGTGTATTGGTTGTGGGTGGTATGCTGCTGATGTGGGCAGCTGCCTCAATAATTTCTAAATACCTGCTGCAGCTCGACTGGCACACGGCCCTGCTGATTGGCGCCATTATTACCCCAACCGATCCGGTGGTTTCTAGTGCCATGATCAGCGGCAAGTATGCTGATAAACTACTGAACAACAACATCAAAAGTTCTTTGTTTTTTTAATCCGGCATCAATGATGGCCTGGCTTTTCCGCTGGTCGCCATCGGCTGGATGCTGCTCCGGAAAGGGGAAATGGACTGGCTGCACTGGCTTGAAAAAGCTGTTCTGTACGAAAACCTGTTGGCGGTACTCCTGGGTGCCGGCCTTGGATATGTTGCCGGTTTGGTGATGCACCGTGCCCACAAGGCACACATAATGACCCAGAAAACCCTGCTCTCCTACTCCATTGGCCTGGCCTTGCTGGTGCTCACCTCCCTGGAGCTGCTGAAGATGAACGGGATCATCGGGGTGTTTTTTGCCGGCCTTTTGTTCAATCGCAAAATTGAAAAAGAAGAAGAGCTGGAGGAAGAACAAGTGCAGAAAAGTAAAATCAGCCGCTGGCCTCGTGTATTGTTGCTAGGATGGTTTGGCCCCATTGGCGTGGCTGCTCTGTTCTACGCTGTACTTTCCATCAAAAAAACAGGCTATGAAAAGGCTTTACCGATTACCCTGGCAGTAATTGTAGCCTCCGTGCTGGTGCATGGGTTTACCAGCGTTCCTTTTTCCCGCCTTTATGATAAATATGACCGGGACGATGTGGAAGGAGACAGCGAAGAGGAAAATATGGGAAAAACAGAAGAAACATAAGCTTGGTGCATCAGCCGGGAGGTAGCCTGGGAAATCTTTCAGGTATCTGACCTGGCGCACGCGTGTCGCGTGTGTCTTTAAATTATTTTCCAACAGTATTAAGCAATTGCCCCGATTGGCTGGCGCGTCGTTTAGCGGAGCGTAACGCGTGCCTTTTTCTATTGAAGATGCTTTGTGCTACTTGGCAAGAGGGCTCACTCATTCATGAGTGAGCCAAAAAAAATAAAACCTGCTTGTGCTAATACTTGTGCTAATAAAAGTAGTTGTTGTTGCATCTGCTCTTGGCTACAGAAAAACCATATACCTCTTTTCCCGGGCTAGCAGCATGGTCTTTACTAAAGCAGGAAAGACGCTTGAGAGGTTAACTGCAGACATGCAATTATTCTTTCGTTCGGATATACTGTTTACTATTTTCCTTTCTTGGCTGGCTGTTTTGGCTGCTTAGCGCCTGTATAGGCCACCCGGTACACCACACCATTGGCATCATCTGTAATTAATAAAGAACCGTCGGTATAGGTGGCAAGGCCCACCACCCGGCCAAACTGCGCCTTTTCATCCTGCACCAGAAAACCTGTCACAAAATCCTGAAACTCCACTGGCTTACCGTTTTCAAACCTAAGGCGCACTACTTTGTACCCTACAGGGTTTGCCCGGTTCCAGGAGCCATGCAGGGCCACAAAGGCATCGCCGGTGTACTCCTGCGGAAATTGTTTGCCCCGGTAAAAAATCATGTCCAGCGCAGCGCTGTGTGCTTCATGGGTCAGCACCGGGTACTTCGTTAGCTTTTTATACTGCTCGTAGGTGAGGCTGTCGGGCTGGTCTCCCGGATTTTCCTTGCCTTCGCCATAAATGTAAGGCCAGCCATAATGGGCACCTTCCTGCAGCTGGTTCAGCTCTTCCCGTTGTTCTTCATCTCCCAGCCAGTCAATGCCGTGGTCCATGCCCCACATTTGCCCCGTTTGCGGATGCCAGTCGAAGCCCAGCGTATTGCGCAAGCCCTTCGCAAAAATTTTCCGGCTCCGGCCATCGGCCTGGGCCTGCAAAATGGTTGCATTTTCCGGATTAGTTTCATTGCAGGAGTTGCAGGTGCTACCTATAGAAATGTAAAGCATGCCGTCGGGACCAAACTTCAGGGTACGGTTGCCATGCTGTCCGCCGTCGGGCAAATCCTGAATAATAGGATTTAGCTGTCCCAGCGTTCCATCTTTGTTGATGGGAGCGGTAAACAATTCGTTTACGGTTGCCAGGTATAGGGTATTGCCCCGAATGGCAACGCCATGCAGCTGGTTTTTTTGGGCTACCACCTGTTTGGTATCGGCCCTGCCATCGCCATTGGTATCCCGCAGCAGGCTTAGCGTTCCCTTATCCCGGTCGGTTACATACACCAGACCAGCATCTGTCACCAGAATCATACGGGGTTTGTTCAGGCCTTCGGCAAACTTTGTGATCTGAAAACCTTCAGGCACCTTTAGCTGCTTTAGGCGTTCGTCTGTGGCCTCAACCCTGGCTGGCTTAAAAATATGGCCTTCTACAGAAGCTGTAATCGGTTTTTCTCCTACCTGGGCCAGGGCCGCCGGTATCGAAAGCAGGCCCAACAGGCCCAGCGGTACAATATGTTTGGCTAGCGTGTTTTTCATCGTATAATCATGCATTAATTAAGCGCATGTTGTTCCATCCTAGGAAACAGCACTCATAGTACTACATGAACAGGGTAAAATTGTTTGTCATCAGCCAGGCAAAAACAGTACCCAATGATGAACCGGAAAAGGCGTTTGGAACAGATGCAGCATACAGGGCTTAACTTCAGTACCCAACAGCCATATTAGCCTTTAATTTCTGGTAACGGAAAAACAGGCATTCAAACACCAAAATGTAAGACAATAGCAGCAGCCTGCTGACCGTGCTGGTAACTTGTCTGGGGTTACTCCCAGCAATTTGCTAAGCAATCCGGAGCAGATCAGGCGCTTGTGTGAAGGAGTGGCGCTGCATAAGTGCCCTGTTGGCCAAAGATTGTTCCACCACTTCCGCTACTTCTTAAAGTCATTTGCGTATCTTTAATTTATCTTATGAATGCACAAATACCGTTCTGTGAGAGAGAATCCAGTGAATTTTAGGGCTGCATTTGAAGCCTTACCAGGCAGCTTTGCAATTTTAGCCCCCGATACCCCCAAATACACAATTATAGCGATAAGCGATGAGCTCCTGCATAGTACTGGCCGGGAACGCCAGGATGTGGTAGGGAGGAGTATTTTTGACGTATACCCTGAAAACTCCAGGGCCCTCACCGCTACCGGCCCCTCTATAATGCGCAGCTCACTGCAACGGGCACTTCAAACCAAAGCGCCCGATCAAATGCCCGTAGTGCGCTACGATGTAGCGGTGACGGATGGCACCTTTGAGGAGCGCTACTGGTCCGCTGTTCACAAACCCGTATTGAATGCAGCGGGAGAAGTCCTCTACATCATCAACAACTCTACGGAAGTGACCGCGCAGGTGGTGGCCGAACAGCAGCAGCGAGCCCTAAGGAAGATCGAGAAGAATTATCAGCTGTTTATGCAGGCGCCGGTAGCTATTTGCATTGTGCGTGGGCCCGACCACATGGTTGAACTGGCCAATGAAGAGCTCCTGCAGATTTTGGGCAGAAGCTCGGAGATTGTGGGCAAGCCCCTGTTCGAATCCATACCCGAAGCCATAGTACAGGGTTTTCCTGAATTACTGGATAGGGTACGCAGCACAGGAGAAGCCCATTATGCCACCGAGCATCCCACCACTTTGGTGATAGATGGAAAGCAGGAAGAGCGCTATTATAACTTTGTCTACCAGCCCTATTACGAAAACAGGAATGACAAGCTGCCCAGCGGCGTATTTAGTGTGGCCCACAATGTGACCGCGCAGGTGCTGGCCCGGAAAAAGCTGGAGGAAGTTAGTGAAAACCTGAATTTCCGTAATGCCCTGCTCGAAGCCCAGAACGAAGTTACGCCTGAGGGCGTATTGATTGTAGATGCCAGGGGAGAAATACTGCTGCATAACAGACGTTTTATTGAAATCTGGAACATGCCGCAGGAAATTCTTGACAGGAAAGACGATAGAGCTGCCCTGGAGCATGCCATGACACAGCTGGTAGATCCGCAGGAATTTTGGGAGCGCGTCACCACCCTCTTTACCCGACATGATGCGCCAGGCCAGGAGGAAATATTATTCAAAGACGGCCGCGTAATTAATCGCATTGGAACTCCTATTATAGCCCGGGATGGGCAGTACTATGGTTGGGCTTGGTTTTTCCGGGATGTGACCGAGCACATTAAACAAGAGCAGAAGTTTCGCAACGTAGTAGAGCAGGCCGCTAATCCAATTCTCATTTTGAAGGGCGAAGACCTTGTGCTGGAAGTAGCTAACGAAGCCTTGTTTAGCCTTTGGCAGGTTGACTCCAAAGCCCTGAACAAACCATTTGTGGAGATTTTGCCTGAAATGAAGAACCAGGGGTTTGTAGACTTACTACTAAACGTACTACACACGGGCGAACCCTTTTATGGCAAGCAGGTACCTGCCGTTTTCCGGCGTAAAGGAGGCGTAGAGGAAACGGTCTATTTTGATTTTAGCTACCAGCCCTATCTCGAAGCCGATGGGCGTATTACCGGCGTGTTAGTAATTGCCACCGATGTTAGCAAAGAGGTAGCCATGAAGCAACAACTGCTTGAAAGCGAATCGCGTTTCCGCAACATGGTACAGCAGGCGCCGGTGGCTATTACCCTAACCCGCGGCCACGATGTAGTCTTTGAAAGCATCAATGCCCCCTTGCTGCGCTTAATGGGCAAGGAAAAAGAAGAAGAGGTGCTGGGGAAAAAGATGGTAGAAGTTATGCCGGAGGTAGCCGATCAGCCCCTCCTGGCCATTATCAAAAGGGTGGTAGAAACCGGGGAAGCCTTCAGCGGCTCCGAGGTGCCGGTACGCTTACGGATAGGTGAAAGGCTTGAACAGCGGTATTTCAACTTATCCTTTACCCCCCTGATAGAAGAAGGTGCAATAACAGGCGTTATCCACCTGGTCCTAGATGTAACTGAACAGGTAATAGCAAGAAAGAAAATAGAGGACAGCGCAAAGGAGCTCAACAAGCTGGCCAACGCCATGCCCCAGCTTGTTTGGATAGCCGATGCTCATGGAACCGTAACGTTTTACAACGACAGGATTGGCGAATTTGCAGGTGCTAAAAAATTAGACGACGGCAGCTGGCACTGGGAAAACATTTTGGTTCCTGAAGATCAGCAGCCTACCGTTGATGCCTGGCAACAGGCCGTAACAAGCGGAAGTATTTATAAAAAGGAGCACCGGCTAAAAATGAGAGATGGCAGCTACCGCTGGCACCTTAGCCGGGCCTATCCGCAAAAAGATGCCACTGGCAAGGTGATAAATTGGTATGGCACGGGCACCGATGTGCACGAGCAGAAAGAAAATGAAGAAGCCCTGCGCCAGAGCCAGGCCAGGCTGCAGGCCATCATTGAAACAACGCCGGAGTGCATTAAAATCGTGGCTCCGGATGGCACCCTTCAGTTCATGAATGCTGCCGGCCTTGGCATGGTAGAAGGTGAAGCCGACTTGCTGGGAAAAGCCTGCGTGTACGATGTAATTGCGCCGGAATACCGCAGCAGCTGGATTAAAAATCACAAGCGGGTGAGCAGGGGCGAAAACCTGAACTGGGAATTTGATATCATAGGCCTGAAAGGCACCCGCAGGCGCATGGAAACGCATGCGGCTCCCCTGCTCATGTCGGGCAAAACATATCAGCTGGCTGTTACCCGCGACGTTACCGAACGCAAAAAGGCCGAAGAAGCCCTGGAGCAGAAAAATGCACAGCTCCTGCGCATCAACAACGACCTGGACAATTTCGTCTATACCGCCTCGCACGATTTAAAAGCACCCATTTCCAACATCGAAGGGCTGTTACAGGCCCTGCTGCGCAATTTATCCCCCGAGACGCTGGCTTCAGAAAAAGTAACCCGCATTAGTGCCCTGATGCAGGATTCGGTGGAGCGGTTTAAAAAAACCATTGCCAATCTTACCGAAGTAGTAAAGCTGCAGAAGGAAAGCAGCAGCGAATTTGTGCCGGTAAATCTGGCGGAAGTAGTGGAAGAGGTGCGCCTGGACCTGGAACAGCTCATCCAAAGCTCGGGCGCCCAACTATTGGTAGATGTGGAAGACTGTACCACCATTCTCTTTTCTCAAAAGAACCTTCGGTCGGTGGTCTACAACCTACTCTCCAACGCCATTAAGTACCGATCGCCCGAGCGCGTGCCTCAGGTAGAGATCCGCTGCCAAAGCACACCACAGTTCCATGTGCTCAGCGTGCAGGATAATGGCCTGGGCATGGAACAGCAGCGCATCAGCCAGCTATTTACCATGTTCAAGCGCTTTCATGCGCATGTAGAAGGCACCGGCATTGGCCTGTACATGATCAAAAAAATGATTGATAATGCCGGGGGCCGCATTGAGGTAGAAAGCCAGGCCGGGGAGGGTACTACCTTTCGGGTTTATTTTCAACCCTAAATCCTTTTTACGCGCTTCCCGTTATTTTTTGTACGTAAACTCAGAGGAATGAATACACTTAGCGCCATTCTATTAGTGGATGATGATAGTACGACCAATTTTCTAAACCAGCTGCTGCTGGAAGATCTGCAGGCAAGTCAGGAGGTGCTGTTGGCCAGCAATGGCTGGGAAGCGCTGCAGCTGATTCAGCAGTTAGGTGTGCAGGACAAATGCCCCCAGCTTATCCTGCTGGACATCAACATGCCCGAAATGGATGGCTTTGAGTTCTTGGAAGCTTACCAGGCACTGGAATTTAAACAAAAGCAGTCGGTGGTAATTGTAGTGCTTACCACCTCCATGAATAACAAGGATATTGAACGCATGCAGCACCTGCCCATCAAAGCGTATTTAAATAAACCCCTCACCGAAGAGAAAGTAAAAGATCTTATGCAGCAGCATTTTGCCCGAGCCTAAGCTTATCTCTTAAATATCTCTATAAATTTTAGCGGTTCACCACCCCAACAAGCCCTAAAACCAACATTTGCATGCACGAATCTCATCCAGAATGGAAAAGGTTTATTGATAGCTTTCCCGATCATGTTGCCCGCTATGACCATGATTATAAGCACCTCTACATCAACAGGGCCATAGAACAGGAGATTGGCATGTCTGCTGCCGAGGTGATTGGAAAAAGCAACCGGGACCTGAAAATTCCAAACGACGAAGCCTTTCTTGCCGAACTGGAGCGTAAAATCAGGCATGTTTTTAGTACCGGAGAAGCTACGGAAAACTACACCCAACATGAGTTTCCGGACCAGACCCGCTATTACTATATGAAACTAAGCCCGGATTTTAAAATTCGGGATGGACAAAAAGCAGGAGTTAACTCCGTATGGGCCATTACCCGGGATATTACACAGCTCAAACAAGCTCAAATCAACCTGCAGCAGGCCGAGAAGCATCTGCAACAGCAAAACCTGGAGCTAAACCAGCTAAATACCGACCTGGATACATTTTTCTATGCAGTTTCGCACGACCTGCGCGGCCCCTTAAACAACATTACGAGCATGGTTGAATTGATGAAAGGGGGTAAACCGGAACAATTAACGGCTTACCTGAAAATGCTGGAAAAATCAACCCAAAGAGTATCCAATATCTTAACAGGTTTAACCGAAGTGCTGGAAGTAAAGAAGAACCAGCAGGAGCAGGTGGAAGAAATTGAGCTGAACACTGTTTTACAGCAGGTGCTGGTAGATTTTGAAGAAGTAATTCAGCAAACCCGCACGACTGTTGAGGCAGATTTTTCCGGCTGTGCCAGCCTGTATTACAATACGCCCTTTCTGGAAAGTATTTTCCGTAACATGATCAGCAACGCTATAAAATACCGTTCCGGCAACCGTTTGCCCCATATACAGATTAGCTGCAGGCGGGTAAACAGTTTTGTAGAACTACATTTCCAGGATAACGGACAGGGCATTAAACTGGAGAAAAACAGGGAAAAGATTTTCAGGCCTTTCTTTCAGCTGGATAGCAAGCAGGAAGGGAAAGGCATGGGGCTAAACATTGTGAAAAACATTGTAGAACGCAATGGCGGCCAGATAGCAGTAGAAAGCGAGCCGGGGGAAGGCACTACTTTTATTTGTTCCATCAGGGAATATGAGGAGCCAGGCCTTGAGCAGGGCTAAGCGAAAGGCGCCTATACCAGGGCGAAGCAGCACCAACATGAGCTATGCATTGAAATAAACCCTCACTTCTGTACCCGCTCCTTCCGTAGAATCTATTTCAATCGATCCGCCGGCATTGTCGATCATCCGCTTGATGATGTAGAGCCCAATGCCTGTGCCGTCGATGTGGGCATGAAAGCGTTTGAACATGGTAAACAGCTTCTCCTGATTTCGTTCGTTAATGCCCAGGCCATTGTCTTTTACCACCAGCACTACCTGCTTGTCCTGTTTAAACGTTTTCAGCTCTATCTGGCAATCTGCGGCGACAGAACGAAACTTAATGGCGTTGCTCAGCAGGTTATACAAAATGCTCCTGAAGTTCCTGCGCGAAAAATAGATGGTTTTTACCTGAAAATCAGTCTTCATCTGGCAGGGGAAATTAAGTTCTTCGAAGAGAAAAGCCATGTCGCCCATAATATCCTCATACACCTGCTCCACCGCTACGGTTTCCTCGCTGCTTTCTTCGTCCAGGTTCCGCTGCAGGCGGCTAATGGTGGTTAAGTCTTCTATGGTTTTTTTGAAACGGCTCACTGCGGTGTTGATATGCGCAGTGAGTTCGTCCAGTTCAGGGTCCCTGATCGACTTTTTCTCATACAGGCGCAACAAGCGTTGCATCAGGGCATCGATGTTGAGGATGGGTGCTTTCAGGTCGTGCGAGGCTGTATAAATAAAGGTATCCAGGTCTTTGTTGGTTTTATTTAACTGCTCATTTTTATATGTTAAACGATCCTCATGCTCTTTTTCATCGGTCAGATCCTGGTTTACCTTCGTAAAGCCAATCAGTTTCTCTTCATCATTGTAGATAGCCGTCAGTACAATACCTGCCCAGAACAGAGAACCGTCCTTTTTGCGCCGCCACGCTGCTGTTTCGTGTTTCCCCTGCTCTTTGGTAAGCCTTAATTCTTCCTCTGGCTCGCCCGCCTGCTGATCTTCTTCCGTAAAGAGTATACCGTAGTAGGTTCCGATCATATCTTCTTCGGTATAGCCCTTCATGCGCTCCGCCCCCTCGTTCCAGGAAATCACCCGGCCCTCCACATCCATGGCAAAGATGGCATAATCTTCTACCTGGTCTAGAAAATGGGAAAAAAGGTGCTGTTGTAGAAATTCAGAATCCATGAAAAAATAATTGAACAAAAGGACTCAAGCGGGTCTTTGTTGATGTTATAAAAACAAAATAACCTTAGAGACTGCTATTTTGTTGAGTGGTTTACGGATTAATTCCTATAAAAAATTAACATATATGGTATGCTGTTATACATCATAAACTAACAAAGCGTGCGGTTAATGGTAGAGCAAAACCAACCTATACCGATCAGCCTATCCCTCTGCCTGAAGTATATTATGAGTAAAGGTTTAAGCAAAAAGACTATGGGAGATATGATGACAGGAGAGGCTGTTTACCATGTTTAAGCGTTTTCACAACCATGTTGAAGCAGCGGCGCTGGCCTGTATATGGTAAAGCGCTTCATGAACAATGCCGGTGGTAAAACAGAAGTAGAAAGCCAGGATTTGTTAAGAGAGATCATGGGCACAACAAGTAATCAGGCTTAAGAAATCAAGCACTCAAACCCTAAATATCGATTATCCCTTATCCGCTTAATAGGTATGCAACAGCTAACCATCAGGTGTGAAAATGGAACTGGGGGTTCCACCCGGGGTTCCTGTCGAATCCCGGGTGGAACCCCGGGTGGAACCGATTAAAAACAAAAACATTATCGGAAGAAACAACAAAAAACCGCTGAATGCACTTTATCCTCTACACGTAACGCAGAGGGTATGGCAAAACATGCTGATGGGAAAGATAAAGATAAAGTGCCTGGAAAAGAGGTGGATGAACAGTACAGGGAAGCACGACGGAATTTTCTGAAACAGTCCTCTCTGATAACAGCGCTGGCCCTGGCACCCGCCGGGGTTTTAAAGGCAGGTGAGCTGGATGAGCAACTGGCAGCGAAGTTTGAGAAAGTAAGCGTTAAGCTTACTATCAACGGCGAACTAAAAACCCTCAACATAGAGCCCCGCATAACGCTGCTGGATCTGTTACGCGAGCACCTGGACCTCACCGGCACCAAGAAAGGCTGCGACTATGGCCAATGCGGCGCCTGCACTGTGCATGTAGATGGGCAGCGAATTAACTCCTGCCTGGCGCTGGCCGTCATGCAGGAAGGAAAGACCATTACCACCATCGAAGGCATCAGCCCGGAAGGAGCGCTGCACCCCATGCAGGCGGCCTTTATCCAGCACGATGGCTTTCAGTGCGGCTACTGCACCCCGGGGCAAATCATGTCGGGCATTGCCTGCATCCGCGAGGGCCATGCCAATACCGATGCCCAAATACGTGAGTACATGAGTGGAAACATTTGCCGCTGTGGCGCTTATCCCAATATTGTAAAGGCCATTCAGGAGGTAAAAGCAGGAGGCCAGGATTTATGAAGCCTTTTGACTATGTACGCCCCTCAAGTCCAAAAGCAGCTGTGGCAGCCCTGGCAAAAGATGCACAGGCACAGTTTATTGCCGGGGGCACCAACCTGCTCGACCTCATGAAGCGCAATGTAATGCAGCCCCAAAAGCTGGTGGATGTAACCCGGCTACCGCTCAAAGGAATTGAACCCATTTCCGGCGGTGTACGTGTGGGAGCCCTGGTATCCAACAGTGCCCTGGCCGTTCATCCCCTCATCCTGCAGAAATTTCCCCTGCTTTCGCAGGCCCTGCTCTCCGGCGCTTCGGCACAGCTGCGCAACATGGCTACCGTGGGCGGCAACATGATGCAACGCACCCGCTGCTATTACTTTTACGATACGGCACTGCCCTGCAATAAACGGGAGCCCGGCAGCGGATGCGGTGCCCTGAATGGCATCAACAGCATTCATGCTATTTTTGGCTTTAGCGAAAAATGTATTGCCGTACATCCTAGTGATATGAGCGTTGCCCTGGCTGCCCTGGAGGCCCGGGTGCTGGTATCAGGCCCAAAAGGAGACAGAACAATTCCGTTCGTGGAATTTCACCGCCTGCCGGGCGAGCAGCCCCAGCTGGATACGGTATTGGGAAGAGATGAGCTGATCGTGGCCGTTGAAATTCCCGAGGGACCTTTCTCACAGCACATGCACTACCTAAAGGTACGCGAGCGTGCCTCTTATGCATTTGCCCTGGTATCTGTAGCAGCAGCACTGCACATACAAAACAAAACCATCCAAAATGCGCGACTGGCCATGGGGGGCGTTGCCCACAAACCCTGGCGGCTGTACGAGGCCGAAAAAGCGCTGCAGGGCAAGCCGGTAACGGAAGCTTCTTTTAGGGAGGCAGCAAGCGTAGCCATGCAGGGCGCCCGGGCCTTTGAGCACAATGACTATAAGCTGAAAATGGCACCTCAATCCCTGGTACAGGCCCTTAAAACCGCAGCAGGCCTTGCCTGATACCCTGCACCAACATATAAACACCTGCAGACAAGCGTATGAAAAACGTAGCCATAGGAGATCCTCTTAGCCGGGTAGAAGCCCGGTTGAAAGTAAAAGGCATTGCCCGCTATGCGGCAGAATACAACCTGCCGGGCGTTACGCATGGGGTGATGGTTACCAGCACCATTGCAAAGGGCCGTATCAAAAACCTCGATACCAGGGCCGCAGAAAAAGCGCCTGGCGTGCTGGCAGTAGTATCGCACAAAAATGCCCCCAGCGTGCCCGGATACCAGGCCTCTGTAAACAACGAGGGCTCCCGGTTGTACGGCCAGGCCTTCAGGCTGTTTTTTGATGGCAAAGTGTACCACAACTACCAGCCCATTGCCCTGGTGGTTGCCGATACCCTGGCCCGGGCAGATTATGCCGCCACCCTGGTAAAGGCAGAATACGAACAGGAGGAGCACGATACCGATATCCGCGACAGCCTGGACAAAGCCATTAAGCCGGCCCGCCCCGATGACTACTCCCGGGGTGAAGCCTTTGCCTACCGCAACGCCCCTGTTCAGGTAGAAGCGGAATACCACACCCCCATACAGGTGCACAACCCCATGGAGCCCCATGCCACCACCGCCTACTGGGAGAACGACGAAACCGTAATGGTGTATAATAAAACCCAGGCGGTAAAGATATCGCAAAAAGAAATCATGAAGGCATTTGATCTGAAGGAAGAGAACGTAAGGGCACATTCTCCTTTTGTAGGCGGTGCTTTTGGCAGCTCCTCGCGGCTCTGGCCACAGGAAATGGCCGCCATTATGGGCGCAAAGATAGTGGGCAAGCCGGTGCAGGTAATGCTAAAGCGCGACCAGGTGTTCAACATGGTGGGCTACCGGCCCCGATCGGTGCAGAAATTTGCCCTGGGTGCCACGCAGGAGGGCGTGCTAACCGGCATTACGCACCAGGCCTGGGGCAGCACTTCACAATACGAACAGTTTACAGAACGTATCCTCGATCCTACCAAATCGATGTACCAGTGCCCCAACCTGAACGCTACCTACCGGCTGGTGCGCCTGGACATGAGTACCCCCTGCTGGACCCGCGGCCCCGGCGAAACCAGCGGATCCTTTGCCCTGGAATCGGCCATGGATGCGCTGGCCTATAAGCTGAACATGGACCCCCTGCAGCTGCGACTGAAGAATTTTGCGGAAAAAGACCCGGAAAACAACAAGCCCTGGTCGAGCAATTACCTGAAGGCCTGTTATAAACAGGGGGCCGAACGCTTTGGCTGGAACAGGCGCAACCCGCAGCCCCGCTCCATGCGCCAGGGAGAATGGCTCCTGGGCATGGGCATGGCCGCAGGCATTTACAAGGCCGTGCGCGACAGAGCCGTGGTGCGCATCAGGCTCTCGCAGGATGGCAGCCTGCTGGTGCAAACAGCTGTGGCCGATACCGGTCCGGGTTCGGCAACCATCTTCAACCAGATTGCCGCCGACCTTATGGGCACCGACCTAGAAAAAACAAGCATTGAGTGGGGAGATTCCCTGCTGCCTTACGCGCCCGGGCAGTTTGGCTCCCACACCACGGCCTCGGTAGGTTCTGCCGTGTATGGCGCCTGCCGCTCCTTACAGCAAAAACTGCTGAAACTACTCGCCAGCCAGCAAGGCTCTCCTTTTCAGCAGGCAACAGCAGAAGCCGTAGTGTTCGAGAAGGGAGGCATTCGCCTGAAGGAAAAGGGGGCTTTTATTCCGTATACCAACCTTCTGAAACAGCAAAATTTGGAGGAAGTAGTGGCTGAAAAAGAAGCGGAAGCCAGTCCTGCCATGGAGCAGTATTCCGGCAAGTCGTTTTGCGCCAGTTTTGTAGAAGTGCGCGTGCATCCCTACACAGGCGAGGTGCGGGTAAACCGGGTGGTTTCGGCCGTGGACTGCGGGAAGGTTATGAACCACAAAACGGCACAAAGCCAGGTATATGGGGCGGTGGTATGGGGCATAGGCATTGCCCTGATGGAGGAAGCTTTGATAGATCACCGTTTTGGGCGGCATGTGAACAATGATTTAGCCAAATACCATGTAGCCGTACAAGCAGATGTACCCGATGTGGAAGTAATTATGATTGACCGGCCAGATCCCTACCTGGACCCCCTGGGGGCAAAAGGGATGGGTGAAATTCCCCTGATCGGGTTTACGGCTGCGGTAGCCAATGCCGTATACCACGCCACCGGCAAACGCATCTACGAACTACCCATTACCCCACAGAAACTAGTATAACAAGGTCCGGATGTAAAATTCTGCCTGAAATATGGCAGGTCCTTGCGCTGCTCCGGTGCATAGGCCAACGGATGTTGTTAGGCCAACAGTTGTTGTGTTGATATCCTGCCTACTGCTGCTTAACGTATTCTTTTGCATACCAACAACCTAGCTGTATTTGTCCGTCTCCCATCCGCTTGAAACCGGAAATTGACTTCCGGAAGTATTTTACTTTTTGTCGTGGTCACGACACTTAGCACCTTAGTCAGCTTTTCGCTAAACCCCGGTTCACCAATCAGGTTCAACAATAAGCAAGAGTACCTCCTATTTTTTTGTATGTCAAACACTTACAAATGCAGGCACAAAGCTTCAGCGGTGCAAGTCTTATTTTACAGGTGTATACAGCCGCACAATAATTATAGTTATCAAACAAGTTGGTATTATGAAAAAGAAACATTTACAGAAGAAGGGAGCCTTTAGGATCAAAACTTGGCTTACCCACCTCAGTGCATTTTTAGTGTTAACAATCGGCTTATCCGGCTGCGATGCTTTGAAAGATTTTTTTGATGAAGAAAAGGTTGATATCAAATATCCGCTGCTGGAAGTACCCCCGGGTTTCAAAGTAGAGAAGGTGGCCAGCGGCCTGCAGCGCCCCACTTCCATTACCTGGGACGATGCGGGAAACATGTATGTGGTGGAGGCAGGAAATGACTTTTTGCCCGAGCAGGATACCCCCATGCGTATTTTCAGAATAAAGGATGATGGCAGCCGGCAGGAAGTAGTGGATTTAAACAAGGCAGGCATTAAACCCGCTATTGTGAGCCTGCTGTGGCACCAGGGGTGGTTTTATTTTACCCACCGGGCCGAAGATGCTACCGGAGCTGTATCCAGAGTAGATCTGAACGGCAATGTGGAACTGCTCTTTAAGGGCATCATCGACAGCCAGGCAGAACACCAGATCAACGACATTAAAGCAGGACCCGATGGCATGATGTATGTGTCTGTTGGGCCTGCCGGTAATGCCGGGGTAATAGGGCCTTCTGTAGCGCCCTTTGTTATGCGTAATCCCAACGTACACACTACTCCCTGCCAGGATATTGTGCTGGTGGGCAAAAACTTCAAGACACAAGATTTTAGAAGCCAGAATGCAGGCGATTCTGCACTCACCGGCGCCTATGTGCCTTTTGGTGTTGAGACCCATCCCGGACAAGTGATCAAGGGCGTTACACTCTGTGGCGGTTCTATCCTCAAATTTGATCCTAACGATGCCATGGGCACCATCACGACCCATGCCTGGGGCTTTAGAAACCTCATTGGTCTTACCTGGGACAGCAAAGGGAATATGTACGCCGGTGAAAACGGTTATGATGTGCGCGGTTCCCGCCCCGTAAATGATGTGATAGATGCCAGCCTGCGCATACACGAAGGCATGTGGTATGGGGTGCCTGATTTTTCTGCCGGCAGAGAGCCTCTTACCAGCGATAAATTTGAGGTACCCGATTCGCTGCAGGCCATGATCTTTATCAATGGAGAGCCTATCGGCAAAGACCTTGGCTTTGTGATAGACCATGCCGCCAGCGGGCTTACCCCTCCCGATCCTTCCGTGGTCCTTGGCCGTCATGAAATCAATTCTTCCCCAAGCATGCTCGATGTAGCACCCAACAGTTGGGGCGACTGGGCCGATCATGTCTTTATTGCCGAATGGGGTGATCTGGCGCCACCCACCAACCCGCTTAGAGGGGAAAAACCTGCCGGCTTTCAGATCGTGAAGGTGGATCCGGCTAGTGGCAGCTTAACCTCGTTTATTTCCAATATGGGTGGCGGACCTGCCTCGGCGCAAGGCATGAGGGGCAAAGGACTGGATCGTCCGTTCGACGTGAAATTTGGACCCGATGGTGCCATGTACATTGTAGACTTTGGCGTGGTAACCATCGATATGTCGCAGGCTCCGCCCTATAAATATCATGAAAATACAGGCGTAGTCTGGAAAGTATCCAAAACAAAATAAGCAGTTTCAAATCATATATAAAGCAGGAACAGGCTTGCCTACTCCGCTATATGTATGATTGAAAATGAAGGTTGGTTCCATTGCAGTTGCACTTGATTTTTATTTATAAAGCACAATGATAACCCCCAACAGTATGAAAAAAAATTACCAGTTGAAAAGCAGACAAAAGTCTGGAGTCGTAGAACGGCTTTGCAGCAAGAGCCTGATGGGTTTAGCCGTTCTGGTCCTTTTATTCTTTGCATCGGGTTGCGAAATATTCGATGAAATTGAAGATAATGTGGTGGACCATGTAAAGACCCCAAGTCTTAAGCTGATGGCGGAGGGGCTAACCTCTCCTGTGTTCCTGACCGAAGCACCCGACGGCAGCGGAAGGCTTTTTGTGCTGGAGCAGCCAGGCATGATCAGAATCATCCAGGATGGAAAGTTAGTAGAAGAGCCTTTCCTGGACATCACTGATAAGGTGGTTGAGCTCAACGAGCATTACGATGAAAGAGGTCTGTTAAGCCTGGCTTTTCACCCCGGCTATGCCAGCAACGGCCGCTTCTTTATCTTCTACAGTTCCCCACTATGGCCCAATGCACCCAACAACTGGGACCACACCAATGTAGTGGCAGAATACACAGTATCAGCAGATCCCATGAAGGCCGATAAAGGATCGGAAAGAATCCTGCTGCATGAGAATCATCCCTACATGAACCACAATGGCGGAACTCTGGCCTTTGGGCCTATGGATGGCTACCTCTACATTTCCATTGGCGATGGCGGCAACCGCGATGATCAGGGGATGGGCCATGCGGAAGACTGGTACGACCGGAATCCGGGTGGTAACGGACAGGATATTTATCAGAACCTCAAAGGCGACATTCTGCGCATCGATGTAAATGGTGCTCATCCCTATGCTATTCCGCCAGACAATCCCTTTGTGATGACCGATGGCATGGATGAAACTTATGCCTATGGCTTCCGCAACCCTTACCGCTTTTCTTTTGATATGGGTGGAGACTATGCCCTCTACTCACAGGATGCCGGACAGGAATTAAGAGAAGAGATCAACCGGGTGGTGAAGGGGGGCAACTATGGCTGGAATGTTAAAGAAGGAACCCTCTGCTTTAATGCTGAAGATCCCACCAATCCTTTCGCCAATTGCCCTGATCAGGATCCGCAAGGAAACCCGCTGATACCACCTGTTATAGAATTCAAGAACTCAAAACATGGTGCCGGCGTAGGCCTGGTGGTAGTGGGCGGCTATGTGTACCGCGGCAGCGAACTGCCCCACCTGAGGGGCCAGTACATTTTTGGCACCTGGAGTAAAACGCATGATGTACCCAACGGGCTGGTGTTCAAATCACAACCCCAGATGGGCCACTTGTGGGGCTTTTCAGATGTAGAATTCAAAAACACGCCCACCGGAGATCTGAACTCCTACCTGCTGGGCTTTGGCCAGGATAGGGAAGGTGAGGTGTATGTACTGACCACCGATACCGAAGGTCCGCACGGGCATACCGGAAAAGTATACAAAATGGTGTCGAAGCTTTTGTAAAGAAGTCTTTTCTCTTTTTTAACTGTAACAAATCCAAAATACGCCTTAAACTTTTATCTATATAATAAATTTTTTAACCCCCAATTTTTAAAACTATGAAAAAAGTTCTAACAGAAAACAAGTCCTGCAACATCCTTGGCAGAAGTGCAATGTTAAGCATGAAAGGTCTGGCAGCTCTTTTCCTTTGTGCTTTTATCTTTACCAGCTGTGATCACTTCGATGAAAAAATGGAAGAGATCGTAGATGAGGTAGATGAGAAGGAAATGAAGATGTTCGAGGCTTATCTAACTCCCTTGAACAATTCCGGAGTAACCGGAAAAGCCACCATCAAGTACAGCCATGATGGCAAGTTTGAGGTGTTGATCAATGCCAAGGGCCTTACGCCTAACCGGGTGCACCCTCAGCACATCCATGGCTTTGCTCCGGATGGCGACATGAAAATGAAAGATGCCGTATGCCCGCCAGCAAGTGCTGCAGGAGAGGATGGTATATTGTCGCTGCCCGAGGGGCTTCCTTTCTATGGACCTGTACTTGTTCCCCTGGATGACAATCTGGTGCCATTAGAGGCCGGGAATTTTCCACATGTTGGCTATGGTGCCGGCGATCTGACCTACTATGAAATGGTAGCCACTAAAGAGCTCGTTCAGGCATTTGACAACATGTACGAAGGTACACAAACAGAGGCCGATCTCAGGCTCATGAACCGCGTGATTGTACTGCATGGTGCTTTCGTGAAAGATGGGCAGGTAATGCAGCGCTACAGCGAAGGTGCTGAATACTGGCCTACACTCCCTGTGGCTTGTGGCGAAATCATGAAAAGATAAAGATTTCCAATTTTAGTTTTAGAGAGCATCGGCAACAGCAGGTGCTCTTTTTTTTGCCCAATGCTCTCTTTAGGTGTGAACAAGGATTTTTTTGAGCGGCTTAAGCTGACATTGTTCTTTTAGTAGAAATTATCACACTCCACAATATTGATTAGAAAAAAATAACAGCCTGCTTTCGTCATTGTCTGGCAATTCAGAGTGCAGAGATATCTTTTATATAAATTCTACTACGGTCATACTTGATCAGGCCCTGTTTTTCCAGCTCTCTTAGCAGGGAACTTACACTCTGCCGGCAGGTAGCTGTAAGTTTGGCAATGTCGGCATGCGTCAGGCCCAGCTTTACCTCTACCTGATTATCATCTCCTACAATTCTGCGTCCATGCTCCTGGGCTATCTCCCTGATCAGCGCCCTGATCCGCTCCTCCGTATTTTTGCAGATCATGGCCTCCAGCCGGTTTTGCACCTTTTTTACCCTGGTCCCTAACTGCTTTAATATTTCTGTATTCAGATTGGGGATAGACGCCATCAGTTCCTTCATGTCTTCCAGAGAAATCAAACAAACAACGGCATCTTTTAGCACAACGGCCATCTCTTCACGCTCCTGCTGACCAGTGATGGCCAATTCACCAAAGAGCTCGCCCGGGTTTATGATGTTCAAAATGATTTCTTTGCCTTCAGGGGTAAACCTGGATATTTTCACCTTCCCTTCCTTTAGAATATAAATACATTCGGAGGGTTCTGAAGGAAAATAAAGTACTTCTTTTTTGGGTACATGTTGCATGACAGCCGTACCAGCAACCCTTCTCCTTTCGTCCATCGTCAGAATTTTCCTAAGGTTAAAATTCTCCAGATACCATAGTTTTGAACGAGCTTGCATAGCGAAGAATATTTCCTAATGTTTAGAAAAACGACTATTTAGAAAAATAATACAGTATACATTTCTGTAGTTGGTAGTATAATTTCAACAATTTATCGACAAAACACAAAAATTCAGTCAATTATTTATGCGCCTCAATTTCCTGCTTTGCCCTTCTTTCGCACATAGGTGCTGGTATATATTTTAATAGGTACCACCCGGGCTTCGTCAGGAGCTCCCGTTTCCCTTTTCACCCATCAGCCTTGTTATTCTCCAACACATCCTCGCAGGTGTTCAGACTGTTATCATTCAGGTAATCTTCCACATAAAGCATTTTCACCAGTACCATGGCAGTTACCAGTAAGGGGGTAGCCAAAAATAAACCCAGTATGCCTGCAAAGGCCCCCAGCAAAAACTGTACGAACAACAGGAGCACCGGTGGGGTATAGGAAGCTCGTTTTTGTACGGCTGGCGTAACAAAATAGGTTTCCGAAAGCTGGATGACCATGTACAGCAGGGCCACATACAGCGCCTTGCTGGGGCTATCCAGCAGGGCATAGGCAATTGGCGGAAGGGCTGAAATGATAGGGCCAATGTTTGGCACAAAGGAGAAAAAGAAGGCAATTAAGGCGAAAGTAAAAATCAGGGGCATGTCGAGCAGCCAGAGGCCCAGAATCGTCATGACAAAAATGCTGAACATATCCACGATTTTGCCAATGAACCAACGGAAAAGGGTATTGTCCAGGCATAAGATTACCTGCCTGGCCCGATCCTTTTTTTCAGGGGAAACCAGGTGCAGCAGCCCGCGTACATATAAGCGGGGGTCACTGATAAAAAACAGGCCAAAGACCAGAATCAACAAGATATCTACTACTACGCCAAGGGTTGTAACAGCCACATTAACCAGTTGTCCCCATTTCAGTAAGGATTCTGACAGATCCTGCTGGTGACTTTCCCAGATCTTTAGCAGTTCAGCGCCCACCATACTGCTGTTAAGATGATTTTCAAGGCTTTGCAATATGCGCGGGGCTTCTGCTGTAAACTGCTTAACGCCTTCAGTGAGTTTGGGTACTGCGATAAAGCCAAAAAGCACCAGTATGCCCAAATGCAGGAGTACAGTCAGGGGAACCGCCCATTTATAGGGCAAAGGGGTATGGCTGCTGATCCACCTGGATACCCCCCGCCATAAAATGGCCAGCAACATACCGGCAAATACACACAGGAGTAACTGTGTCTGATACCAGACCGCCAACACCAACAGGCCCACGACCAGCACAACTATAACAATTCTGATAAAATAAGAAAGCCGTTCGTTCAAAATACGCTTTTTAAGTAGGAGCAGCGGCAGCAAGCTCTCCCATAATGACAAAAAAACAGGCGGAATGTTGAAAATACTTCAACATATATAGACATCCTCTAATGCATAGAAGAGCTTAAAACTTTGTAGCAACTATAGATCAGCTAGCCCTATACCTGGAGGAGCTGAAAGTCTACAGCATCATGCCCTATGCTGTTCTGGTGCTTATCTTTCTTGTCTTCCTGGAGTGGTACATCAGCACCCGCAAACAAGAGCGAAAGCAGGGCAATCAAGCCAATAGCGAAGCTTGGCTCCTCAACCTGGCCGCTAGCGGATAACTGTTTTATTGTGGAACATGAATAAAGAAGACCGGCCCATGAGCCGGTCTTCTTTATTTGCTAAGCTTCTGTAAGGCAGGGCTTAGTAACGGTCATAATCACGGTTGTAGCCGCCATTTCCCCAGTTGCGATCGCGGTCGTAACGGTTGTTACGATCATGATCCCGATCGCCCCAATTGCGCACATCATCGCGGTCCCGAATCTGATCCATATCGCGGCGGCGCTCGGCTCTATCGTCGCCAAACCAGGAGCGCACTTCGTCGCCTGATTTCTCGAAGAAACCACGGTCGCGGTCCCTGTCGCGGTTATAATTGGTGCTAAAGCTACGGTCGCGGTCCCTATCGCGGTTGTAGTTGGTGCCATAGGTGCGGTCGCGGTCATAGCCACCGGCTCCGTAACCGGTGGTGCTTCCATAGCCTGCACCAGTGGTAGAGCCATAACCACTGTTGCGGTTGCCCCAGTCGCGATCCCGGTCGTAGCTGCCATAAGTTCCGTAATCGCGATTCCCATAGGTGCGGTCGCGGTCGCCCCAGTTGCGCACATCGTTGCGGTTACGCATTTCGTCCCAGTCGCGACGACGCTCAGCGCGGTCATCGCCAAACCAGGAGCGCACCTCGTCGCCTGCTTTATCAAAGAAGCCACGGTCGCGGTCCCTGTCGCGGTTGTAGGTTCCATATGTACGATCACGGTCATAATCGCGATCATAGTCGCCATAGTTTCTGTCTGAATAATCTCCTTCGTAACGCATAAAAAATTTGTTTTGGTTAAAAATATGATTAAAAAAGGCTTCTGTTCCTGTTTGGTTTCTTTCACCCCTGGGGTTAAAAAACCCTTTAAACGCCTATTCTGTTTAATAAACAGATGCAGGACTACATTGTTAGTTCAACACTTCTATCAGCACCCTGCCAGCTCGTTCAGGGGTTTTGAAATACTGGATTGGTTTTAAGACCCCTCCATCTTAGCTATTTCCAGGCCTTTTCGCTCTTTTTCTCGTAATGCAAAAAAGCATTGATCAGGCCACCTAAAACTTCTGCTGCTGTCTCAAACAGTGCCTTTGCCTGTGGATTCTCTACTTTGTCAATTTCCTTGCGGAGATGCTCAAGCAGTTCCTGCAGTTTAGAGCGTAGGTTACGGGAGTGCTCCTCCGGGTTTGATGTTTGCAAATCTTTCTCCGCTTTTCCAGTTAAGCGGGAATTAGCCAGGAGCGTGGAGAAGTACAGCCCTTCATCAGTCCTGCTGCGAAGACTCTCCTGAAGAAGCCTGCCCCTGCTGATTCTGCTGCGGTCCCGCCTGCTGACTTTGTTGCCCCTGCTGTTGGTTTTGCTGAAGGCCAGATCCGGCATTATTCCCTTGCTCGCCGCCAGCCGATGATGCCCCACTCTGCATTTGGCTGTACGCTTTTACCTTTTTTAGGAAGCTGCTGTTTATAAGGATAAGAAATTGGCAAAGGCGAATTCAAATTTATTGATCAGTGTGCCGGTAAACAGTCCGGACAGGGCAATAAAAAGGGCAGGTGTGGTAAGGGTAGTGTATCAGATATAACGCTGGCCCAGGTTTGGAGTTGAACCTTTTGCTACTGCGGATTCTCTTCTCTTTGTAAAGGAAGTAAGGGAAGCAAAGGAAGAATTAAATTGCTTGCCTATAATGTCTTCTCCAATACATGGGCAGCTTTTCCATAGCTTCATAAAAGTGGCCATATCTCTGTTTGCTTTCTGGTAGCCTGTCATCCTGATGAGATTCAGGATGACAGGCTAGCGGGCCGCCAAATATACATGTAACAGCTGCTGTTTTCATCTCTTTTACAAGATCTTCCGTATGGATATAACACAAATTCTCATGTCGTTCAACTATAAGTAAGTAGCATACCCTCATGACGGAAGTTTTAAGGCTCGATAAAATCAAACGCTACCTTTTTGTGATCAACCCCATTGCCGGCAAGCGCAGCAAAGATGAATTCTATGAGTTGATAGAAGACTACAGTTCCCTGTACAAATGGGAGTACCAGCTGTATAAAACTACCGGAGAAAGAGATGTTGAAAACATCCGGAACAAGATTGAAAGCTTTAGACCGCAGGCGGTAATTGCCGTGGGCGGGGATGGAACCGTGAGCATGGTAGCCGAAATGCTGGCAGGTACCGATCTGATACTGGGAATTGTACCGGCCGGCTCGGGCAATGGCTTCTCCAAAGACATTGACATTCCGCAAAACAACCAGCAGGCAGCTTTCGATAGTTTATTACATGGGAAAGTGGAAAAAATCGATACCCTGAAAGCAAACCAGCACTTTTTCATGCACCTGGCCGATGTGGGCTTCAATGCACATATTGTAAAACTCTATGACAACAGCAGTAGCCGGGGCTTAAAAACCTATGCAAAATTTGTACTGCAGGAGTTTTTCAAATACCCCTCCCATCACTACGAAGTGGAAACCGATGGGGGAAACTTCCGGGGCAAGGCGTTTATGATCACCATTGCCAATAGCAGGCAGTTTGGCAGCAACCTTACCATTAACCCCGATGGCAACTGGGCAGACGGCAAGTTTGAGATAGTCATTATCCGGCGCTTTCCCAGAAGTCAGGTGCTTCGTTTTTTCTGGAGGCTGCTCACCAAAAAAATCAAGTTCTCCCCTTACAGCATCATTTTGCAATGCACCAGGGCAAAGATCCGTTGCCGAAGTGAAAGAACATTACAGTACGATGGCGAGGTTGCCGGCAAGGTAAAGGAAGTAAGCATTGGCGTAGCACCCCAAAACCTGCACATTATTGTTCCATAACCCATTCTGGAGCGCTTACCAATTACACCAGCCATGATAAAGCTTCACAATAGTTAAATCTGGATAGATTGCTTTTGTTATCAGCGGCTGGCGTAAAAGAAAGACAGCGCTGCCAGGGGCGCTTGAATACTGCTGAAAAAGCGTATCCTAGCGTACTCCTGAGGTAAAAAAGGTGCACGCAAAGACTTAATCCTACCTCCATCTGACAACCTTTTCCCTGGCCGGCCATTAATAACAAGGCAGAAGAATTAAAAAAGTTAAACTTAACAGAATACTCTTCATTGACGACGATGCTACCACTTGTTTTCTGCAAAAACGCATCTTACAGGACATGCATATCGCCGATGAGATTGACTATATTACCGATGCCCCTGCAGCCCTGCAGCACATCGAAGAACGGTATGTTCAGCATAAACAAGAAAATGCTCATTTTGCTTAAAGGGCGTATGGCAGATGCTGCACCAGCGCCAATCACCACCGGCAAGCCTCAGGCGCAGCTCTTTTTTGGTGCATGCCCCTTTCTGCAGCCCTTTGCAGCCTTCCAGGAGCAGCAGGTAAGATGCCTGCTCCTCGGGATGCAGCACTGCTTCGAAAAAGGTATATCCTTGTTCGCACACCTCCGCAACCGAATAGCCCAGCAGGCTTTCCACCCTATGGTTGACATAAACAATCTCCCGATCCTCCAGGTCCAGCACCAGGAGCCCATCCGGGTTAAGATCGGCCATTTCGATAAAAAAAGTGGGGTCGGATTGTTTTGGCCGACTATTCCTCCGAGAGGGTCGTGAAGTGTTGTCCATAAAAAATAAAGGCACATGATAGCTCCTGATCCTACCTTCCTGTAAGCATACCAGAGCAGCAGCATTACACTAATTTACCCGAGCCTGAACATATTAAAGAATAGATCCTACTAATTATAAGCGTTAAAAGCCTGTAACTGTTTAATAAACAAGACACTTACAGATTATCATTGATTCTGTCATATCTGTATAAAAAATGTATACACATCGGCGTATTTTATTCGCTTCAGTGTATCCGCTGCCTTACGTTTTCAGAAATTACGTTTTCAGAAAATAGGCATTCTGAAATTACGCATTTGGAAAAAATCAGCATGGCACCAGCAACCGAACAGTACTGCAGGGTTTTCAAAATGAAAAAACTATATCAAAATGACATACTACAGTTTTGCAATTCCTGGTTTACTTTATTACCAAAAAGGATAAAATTAGCTTTATAACCAGCTACAGAAGCGGTTTATGCCATGGCACTTTTTTTTGGCACAGTATCTGACAGACAGGGTTTAGATCCTGATATTTTTTAAACTGTTTGGCTGATTTTTTAAACTAGTTTCCATAACGCCCGGGCTTGTAATCTTTCCCACCTACGGCCCGGGCTTTTTTAGGCCAATAGCGCCATCCTGGCTTGGGCTCCTGAACACTCTCGGTGAGGGAGCAAAGCATTTAAAACAAGGCCATGCAGCAGCCGTGTCTGCCGATTTCCTGAAAACTGCCCCCAGGCACAAAAGCTGGAGTTGCTTGCTGTACTTACCACCGGCTGCCGCTTTTAGCTTTGGAAGGTAGTACCTAAGCAGAAAGTCAGCTCACCCGAAAATTTAGAAAATGCTTTGTTGTAAGCCCTGCTGCCTTGAAGGTCCTTGTCGAGAGGACCTGGTTGACGGAAGTTCCTGGAGAAGTGAGCGGCCCCCCTTAAATACAGCATCTTCAATAAAATGAATAAAAAAAGGGTGGGAACGAACACCACCCTTTTCAAACCTTCTAAATACTATTCCTTGAAGAACTTCATATTTAATGTTTGTCCATTTTTGGTATATACCTTCATCAGGAACATCCCGGTTTTAAATTCAGCTACTTTAAGCTGAACCTGGTTTTCCGGTGCACCAAAATCTACTACTTTCAATACCTTGCCTGTAAGGTCATAGATTACAACAGTTTTGATTTTGAATTCAGCGCTTTCAACATTTACAATGTCTACTGCAGGATTAGGGAACACAGAGAATCCAGCAATACCTGCTTTATCTCCTTCCCTCTGATTTGCGGCGGCTGCGATCTTGGCACCCGTCGGGACGCTTACAAACTGCCACATGGCACTCCACCAGCCCGTTTGTGCGCCAGAATATTGTGCATAGCCGGCCAATCCTTCAATGTTCACCATCTGCTGGGTTTGCCATCTGTTTTGAATGTAGTGCCAGCCATCACCAGCATCAGGCAATGATCACATGGCACTCCACCAGCCTGTCGGCAGGTTTGTGCTTTGTACAAAGCCGTTTTGATTCTCCACATGCATCAGGTTGCCTGTGACCCTGTTCTTCAGGAGAAAGTAACCGTTGCGGGCGTCTACTGCCTCCCATTGAAACTGCGCGGTGGGTGTTTAGCGCTATATTTTGGCTTCTGTTTCTTCTTTTATACAAAAACAGTCCTTTCACTCTTGCGTTATCTTATGCAAAGGTAACTATTGAATCCACCTGAAACCTGTACCCTCTACCTAACCCCTTGCCAGCCATGGTCACTACTACAGAGTTAGAAGAATATTGGGAAAAAGCCTTCGACAAACCGGCTTTGGAAATTTACGAGGAAACCATGCAGCTGTTTTCCAGAGAGCTGCCCGATGAATTCTGGGAAGAATATGGTTGGGAAGACCTGATGTTGGATCTTTTTGGGGAATTGGAGACAGCAAAGGAGCACCAGAAGTTGCTGGACCTGCTGGCCCTGCTGCAGGAAAAGCAGCCAAAAATTTTTAGCGAGTTAGCCAGTTACTTCGATGAATTCCTCATCAAATATCATCTCTATCATCAAAACACTAAAGCGCTGCCGGAACCTGCAGCACGTTTCGCTGAAGATCCGAAAGAAAACTTCGACTATTATCTTAAATCGCTGCACCTGCTGGCGTATTCCCAGCAGGAGGCCCTGGTAGAACGCTTAACCGCTCTCACTACCTACAGGGCAGTTCAACCTGCAGCAGAAGAGGATGAAGATGAAGATTTGGGCATAGAATTTAGTGGCATCCGCTTTTACCTGGAGCTACAAAAAGCTTACGGCCACTACCAGCAAAGGGGAAGTTTTGAATGGGAAGCACTAACAGCGCAGATGCAGCCGTATGAGCTGGACCTTACGCCAGAATACGTAGAAGCCCTGGCCACAGGCTTGACTACACCCCTACCGGAGCCTGCCGCTCTGCAGCAATTATTTGAGAAAGACTTTAAAACGACCCTGCATCAGCTGGAGGGCTATTTTCTTCAAAGCATGCACAGCAGAGGCCTTGGCATACTCACCGCCGGCCTGGTTTGGGAGATGCTCAAGGAATTCTGGCTGCTCTATAACCTTCGGAAAAGCGAGCATGGCAAATTACTTTTCACCTTTGCCCCTGCCGACTTCCGTGCATTTGTAAAATTTAAAGGGGTTTTCGGCTTTATGGACATGGCCGCCGACATAGCCGCCCTGTTGTGGGGCACCCAGCTTGTATACGATTTTCTGCTGGCATGCGGCCTGGTTAGCAAAAAAGTACATGAGGGCATGCTGCATACCCTGCTGGAAGAAAAAGGGCTGTTCATTGCAGACTACCAGACCGAACTCTGGGCCTACCATTTTGTTGTACACAGCTGGCCAAAACCCCCAAGTACGGAGCAGGCCGTATGGGAAAACGAAAAAGAAGTATTCGGCAGGAGTTATAAGATTACCGAGCGTTATGGCAAACCCGAGGAACTGCTGCTGGCTGAACTCGATCGGCAAGATCCGCTTAACAGGGCCATTCAAAAGGGCTACCGGAAAGTAATGGCCAAAAACGCACAGCTCAAAGCGAGCATGGAAAGAGATATAGCTGATTTCAGCGCCAGATCCGCAAAACCGGCGCCTAAGCTTATCTCTGCCGAAGAACACGCCCAGCGCCCGGCTAAAGTAGGCCGCAACGAACCCTGCCCCTGCGGAAGCGGCAAGAAGTATAAAAAGTGTTGCGGTGCGTAAGTTATGTGAGTAATGGGTTGGGTGGCATACTACTGGAAAGGCTTTGGTTGCTTTCCCGCCCCAGACCCAAGTTCTTTTCCGGAGCCTGGCTGTTCAGGGGCCGAAGGCTTTACACCCTTGCCTGCCTGGGTGCTAAAACAAAACCCCGGTTTTTGAAGGCCATTGTGGTTGTTGAGGTGGCTGCCATGGTGTGCCTGATGCATGAATCACTTATCATTGATTAGAAAGAATGTTATGGAGGGCTTGAAAACAAAAAAACCTTCCAAACATGCAGTTTAGAAGGTTTTGGGGGCGTTTATTAGCCACTTTGTCGGGATGACAGGATTTGAACCCAATCCAATAAATCGCTTATTATCAGTATTTTACAGGAACAACCTCAACAAGGGGCCACGAATAGGGCATTTAAAGCCTTTACTTTTTTGAACCCGTTTCTGTACCACTAATGTGAGCGAAAAAAGCGTCCTTGTCAAGACTTTCAAGAAAAGATTCCTGTTTGAAATTGCACTTCTTGAGTGATATAGGACTTAAAAGATTGATAGCGGAGCAGAGCAATGTCTGCTCCCCACTTTTAGGACTGTCTAGTAGTAGAGAAATTTTTTCATTTGACGTCCTCCCATTTTTAGGACCGATGTAAAATCAAGAAACCAGGCTTATGACGTCCTCCCATTTTTAGGACCGATGTAAAATCAAGAAACCAGGCTTATGACGTCCTCCCATTTTTAGGACCGATGTAAAATCAAGAAACCAGGCTTAATTGTTGCTTCTCAATCGCCTCCTCAGGCGTTAAATCTCCTAGTGAACTGTGGGGTCTGAAGCAGTTGTATTCCTGCCTCCAGGCTTCAACTTTTTCCTGAGCATCTTCCAGAGATAAGAACCAGTTTACATTCAGACACTCATCTCGGAAGCTTCCATTAAACGATTCAATATAAGCATTATCTGTAGGTTTTCCCGGTCTGGAAAAATCCAGCATAACATTGTTGTCATAGGCCCATTTATCCAAGGCTTTAGAGATAAACTCACTACCATTATCTACCTAATGCGCTGCGGAACTGTGCCATTTTCATGCTTAATCCGCTCCATTACTTCTACCACATCCATGCCTTTGATGGATTGCCCTACCTGAATAGTCAGGCATTTTCTGCTATAATTATCGACTACAGTTAATGCTCTAAATTTCCGGCCGTCAAAGAGCTGATCGGCCACAAAGTCCATACTCCAGCACTGGTTCATACTAGAAAGGGCCACACGCTCCAAGCGATGAGCAGCAGCCTTATTTCTCCTGGGTCTCTTACTTCGCAAATTCAGTCCCTCTTCCTTGTAAAGCCGATAAACACGTTTATGATTATCCGGCCAGCCTTCTCTTCTAAGTAAGGTAAAGATGCGCCAGTAGCCGTAACGGATCCTCACCAGGGCTATCTCACGCATTCGCTTCCTGATCAGGGAAGAATCCCTAGCCTTAGATGCATAGTACCACAGGGAGCGATGTAACATCACCACCTTACAGGCCCGCCTGATAGGGATACGATAGTCTGTTATTAAGGACTTGGCCAGGCCCCTCAATAGGCCTGGCCTTAAAGCTTTTTTTTCAGCACATCTTGTAGCATTTGCTTGTCAAGACTCAAGTCCGCTACTAGCTTCTTGAGCTGTTGATTTTCCTCCTCCAGCTGTCTAAGCTTGCGCAGCTCCGATACTCCCAGCCCACCATACTTCTTCTTCCAATTGTAGAAGGTGGCTTCGCTGATACCCATCTTGCGACACACCTCTTCTACCTTCACACCGGTCTCCGACTGCTTGAGGGCAAAGAGAATTTGCGACTCTGTGAACTTCGATTTTTTCATGGCAATCTTCTTTTTTATAAGTTATGAAATTGCCTGATTTTTCTATTTTAGAACGGTCCGATTTATTGGGGGGAGGTCAACCTAGCTGCGCCAGCCGCTAAATCAAAACAAATGGATCTAAAACAGCAAATCATTACCTACTGCCAGCAGTTCAGAACAGCAGGCATCAGCCATGGGCTGGACAAACTCATCAAGGAAGCAGAATCCTCCAGCCCAGGCTTTATGGAGTTCACCCTGAGACTGCTACAGACAGAAGCCCGCCACCGGCACCAGAATGATGTGAAAAAAAGAAGAAAAGCAGCACAGCTGCCACGAAACAGCAACCTGGATACTTACGATGAAAGCTTTGAAAATGGCATGCCTAAAAGCAGATTGAACCAGTTGCGGGAGCTCAACTGGCTGGATCAGGGCTACAACCTTATGCTCATGGGACCCTCCGGAACAGGTAAAACCTTTATTGCGGCAGGATTATGTGCAGATGCCGTGGAAAAAGGATACAGCGTCTACTTTAGAACCATGGAAGAACTGCTGGCCATGCTCAAAATGAAAGACATTACCCGATCAGCTATAGCCGAATACAGGCGTCTATCCAGGGCTAACCTCATCGTAATTGATGATATCATGCTTTTTCCGGTGGAGAAAAACCAGGCGGTCGCACTCTTCAACTTCATTAATCAACTCTACGAGAACACATCCTTCATCATCACCACCAACAAAATGCCCGCCGATTGGGCGAAAATGCTCGATGATGAAGTCCTGGTAACCGCACTTTTAGATCGCCTGCTCTACCGCTGCGAAATCATAAATCTCTCTGGAAAAAGCTACCGAATGAAAAACAGACAAACCTTCTTTGAACAGCAAAAATAACAGCCCTATATTTATACCCAACTGTGCACCCTTGTTCCCAAAAACTGCGCATTCTTATTTGCCATTTTCTGTGCATTGCTAATTACCGGTTACAGCTACTTCTGTCAAAGGCGTAGGCATGGTCTTAGCTGCACAACTCATCGTCTACACCCATAACTTCAAAAGGATCAACACATCCCGGCAGCTGGCCTGCTACTGCGGCGTGGCTCCCTTTAGCTATGAATCAGGAAACAGCATTAGAGCTGGCAATCATGTATCCAAATTTGCCAACAACACCTTTAAATCCACCCTGCACCTGGCCTCCATCAGCAGCATTCAGCACAACCCGGACATGAAAGAATACTTCTACCGAAAAGTAGCTGAGGGTAAGCCTAAAATGGTAGTCTTGAATGCAGTGAGAAATAAGCTGCTAAGGCATGTTTTGGCAACCATAAAGAGCGGGGAAAAATATGAAATTTTTTAGATCAATTCTCTTGCTTTGATCATAGATATCGTCCGTTGAATAAAGCAGGGGCTGGTCACCGCCGCTTCTATATGAACGATAAGTTAGAGGTTTAGTAGATCAATGGCAAAGAGCTCTGACAGCTCTTGCTTTATTCTGTTGTTGGTAGCCGTTCTTATTCTTTTTGTACTACTTCAGAGTCACTAATGAAGAAATCATATCTACCAGATTCTACTTTTAAACTTGCTGAAGGAAATTCAAAATTAAAAGTACCTGCAATCACCACTGGATGATAAGGCTCTCTGTTGTCTCCAATCCCCCGATAGTAGGTTATTCTGGAATTTTCTTTTACTGCATTAATGCTAAAGGTACCTATGCCTCCTGTATATGTTGGTGTGACATCGAATTCACCGTCAGTATAATCATTAATTACTACGTAGTTATTCTGACCATTTAAAGCAAAGGTTCGTCCCTCGAAAGCTTTTAAATCATCAACATTTCTAATCTGGATGCCTTTGAAAACAAGTAAAAAGTCAAACTCTCTGTCTCTATTCGGTCCTTCTATGAATATGCCTTGCAGGTCCAATGTAACAGAGTCTCCAGCGGGGTAATTTGTGAAATAAAAGGCTTTATATTCCCCTTGCGTTTTAGATTCCCACCGTGTCTTCCATGCAACATCATTGACCAATGCACCCCCTACCATATTACCACTTTCAGTATACTTTGGAAGCCTTGCATCATCTGGGTCAGGCACAAACCCTTCTTTCCTGCATGCAGCAACAATCACTATTAGACATATCAATCCAACTGAAGATAAAAATTTTACTGGCATGTTTCTACTGTTTTAAATGGCTACCAGTCGAGTCACGCGAGGGAATTTCACCCCCACGTTCTCACGGAACCGTACGTGAAAGTCTCCCTTCATACGGCTCTTCTTGTTTAATCACTAATGTAATAACATTTTGGATGTGCCAGTTCCCTT